>Ga0265299_10000493_pt1 | contig 49145 bp, 40 predicted proteins | sample AusTroGonzalo_MG_4_FD_193485 | JGI IMG/M metagenome (GOLD analysis project Ga0265299, IMG submission 193485) | Bovine rumen microbial communities from tropical cattle in Woodstock, Queensland, Australia - Gonzalo_02 | ecosystem: Host-associated > Mammals > Digestive system > Stomach > Rumen ...
TGCGCACGATGTCGAGTGAACGTAGCGGACTCTTCTCCGTGCGGGTGTTAAAATCTATGTTGGTAAGGGCATCCAACTCGTTTACCACAATATCAATGTTGTCGCAACCGATGCCGGTGCTCAGGACGGTAATACGCTTACCCTCGTAGGTGCCGGTGATGGTGTGGAACTCGCGACTTTGGATGTCGCATTCTACATTGGTGAAGTGCGATGCAACCAGGTCGACACGACCCGGGTCGCCCACAAGGATTACCTTCTGTGCCAGTTGTGATGGCGTGATGTGCAGATGAAAAGCGCTGCCATCTGGATTGATAATCAACTCTGATTCTTCGAAATGTTTCATGGCCATAAGTTTATTCAAGTTCTAGTTTTCTTATTTCTTTCTCCTGTTTCAGAAGGTCCTGTTCCATCTGTTCCAGTTTTTCCTCGTTGAGGCGTATCTGAGGGGCGATCTGCGCCTTCTGGGTTTCATTTCCGGCTGCATAGCGGGCGCGGAGGCGTTCCAACTCCTGGCTGCGTGCCAAGAGGTCCTTGCGGCTCTCGAGCCACCATTGTGCCTTGCTGCGAGCCTCGGGCTTCTGGAAATCGGAAAGTGTGTAACAGGTGCGCTGGTCGTTGAGGATGAACTCAAAATCATGCTTTTTCTGCTCTCCGGCCTTGGCATTCCGGGTCTCTGCCAGACGCTTCTGTGCCTCCTTGACAGCGGTGGGGTTCTGCCAAGTTTCCTTTATACTGTTTATCTTTGCCAGGCTGCGCATCTTCTCTTCGCCGATGGCGTCGATGTTATAGATGCTTCGCTTCTCGTTGGGAATGAAGGTGTAGAGGCATACGCTGTCTGCCGGCTGGTTGCGGTCTGAGACGAAATAGCCCAGATTGTTGAACTCGTCTACGGCATAGAGGTAGTCGTTGGCAGGCGAGTTAAAGGGCATGCCGACGTTGTCCGGCACCAGGAACTGCTGGGTGTCTGCATCGTATCGGGTCATGAAGATGTCATATCCGCCCAGACTCTCGGCGTTCTCGGCCGCAAAGTACATGGTTACACCATCGGTGAGCATGAAGGGGAAATTGAAGTTGTCGTTCTCCTCCTCGTTGAAACCCTTCAGCGGGGTGGGGACGCTCCATTCGTTGGCTATGAGAAGGCTTTCCACCAGTCGGAGCCTTCCCTGCTTGTTGGGCATGGCATACATGCGCTTGTCGCCCAGCTGGTTCTGGAAATAGCTGCTGTTAGTGGAATCTCCCTTGATGAGCGTGTTCAGGGGATGAATGCTTCCGCATTCCGAGCTTATCTTAATAGCATTCAGGACTTCTGCTCTGGGCAGGACCAGGCTGTCGATAATCATTACCTGTTCCGTAGCCTGCAACTTGATGCGCCCCTTGCGTGCCGTCTCCAGTAGCTCTTCCTCCTGAATGGTAGGCTGCTTTTTACGCTGGAGCTGTTCTATGGTTCGCACTAGGTAGTTTTCGGCATCCTGGAACTTGTATTCGCTGATGGCCTCAACTGGGTTGATGCTGGGCTGGGCTTGTGCCCCCTTGACCTTCTTGCGCTGTGCTGGAGCAGCCAGACAGGTCGATAGCATGATTATGATAAGCAGTATCTTGTTCATCTTGTTTATTTGAAGATAAAATATACGGCAAGGATTATGCATAGGAACGCAGCCATGTGGTTCCAGTGAAGGCTCTGCCCTTGGAACATAAGCTGGGCTATGATGGTGAAGATGATGAGTGAGATCACCTCCTGAATGACCTTGAGCTGCATAAGATTGAAGGGACCGCCATTGTCCACGAAGCCGATACGGTTGGCAGGGATCATGAAGCAGTATTCGAGGAATGCAATACACCAGGAGAAGACGATGACGCCAATCAGGGGCCAGTTGGAACTGACACCTGTCTGTGACAGTTTAAGGTGTAGATACCAAGCAAACGTCATGAATATGTTGCTTGCAATCAGCAGAAGAATTGTGTATAATCCAGACATTCTTAAGGTTTTTTATCAAAGAAACCAAGAACGGCATACTATGGGTGCCATTCCTGGTTCCTGAATTGTTTTATTACTTGCTCAAATACTCGTGCATGGCAGCTGCAGCACGACGGCCGTCGCCCATGGCGAGGATTACCGTTGCACCACCACGGACGATGTCACCACCGGCGAAGATGGTGGGGATGTTGGTCTGCATACCCTCGTTGACTACGATGGTGTTCTTGCGACCCAACTCGAGACCCTCGATGGAGGTGGGCACGATGGGGTTGGGAGATACACCAACGGCTACGATGGCCTGATCGATGGCAATAGTCTCTGTAGCACCAGGGATGGGCTGAGGACTGCGACGACCTGAAGCATCGGGCTCGCCAAGTTCCATCTTCTGCAGTACAACTTCGGTAACGTTACCCTTCTCGTCGGCATGATACTCGATGGGGTTATGGAGGGTCAGGAATTCGATTCCCTCTTCCTTGGCATGCTTAACCTCCTCGAGACGTGCAGGCATCTCCTGTTCGCTACGACGATAGGCGATGAATACGCGCTCGGCACCCAGACGCTTGGCGGTACGGCAGCTGTCCATAGCGGTGTTACCACCACCGACAACCATTACGTTCTTACCACGACGGATAGGTGTGTCATAGTCTGCGCTGGAAGCATCCATCAAGTTGACACGAGTCAGGTACTCGTTAGAAGACATGATGCCGTTGCTATTTTCGCCGGGAATACCCATGAAGTTGGGCAGACCGGCACCAGAGGCAACAAAGATGCCCTTGAAGCCCTCATCCTCCAGCTCCTTAACGGTTACTGTCTTACCGATGATGCAGTCCTTGACGAACTTGACACCAATCTTCTCGAGGTTCTGAATCTCGAAGTCTACGATTCTGTTGGGCAGACGGAACTCGGGGATACCATACTTCAGTACGCCGCCAATCTCGTGTAATGCCTCGAATACGGTTACATCGTAACCCAACTTGGCCATATCGCCTGCGAAGCTCAGGCCTGAAGGGCCGGAACCTACAACGGCAATCTTCTTGCCGTTCTTCTCTGCCACCTCGGGTAGGGCGGTCTTACCGCTGTCACGCTCGAAATCGGCTGCAAAGCGCTCCAGGTAACCGATGGCTACGGCTGGCTCGTTCATCTTGAGGTGGATACACTGGCTCTCGCACTGCTTCTCCTGAGGACAAACACGTCCGCAAACAGCTGGCAGGGCAGAGGTGCTCTTCAGAACGCGTGCTGCGTTCAGGAATTCTCCACGCTCAATATTCTTGATAAATGAAGGTATATTAATGTTTACGGGGCAACCCTGCATACAAGAGGGGTTGGCACAGTCGAGGCAGCGCTTGGCCTCTGTCATGGCCTGCTCCTTGGTAAGACCCTGGTTAACCTCTTCTGTACGTGTGGTGGCACGATAAACAGGATCCAACTCGGGCATCTTAACGCGTTCAATCTGTGTGCGTTCCTTGGCCTTCATGCTCTTGCGGAGCTCGTCGCGCCAAGCAGCACTACGGTCTAAAAGCTCAGAGAGGGGAGTTGTAGTATCCTGTCCCTCAGCTGAAGGCGCATTGACCGTTTTATCTTCCTTCTTTTCTGAAGTGCAAGTGCAGGTCTTGCCCTCGAGAGCTGCCTGATAAGCTGCAAGGGCCTCTGCCTCTTCGGGCTTGAAGGCGCCAGAGCGCTGCAGCATCTCGTTGAAGTCAACCTGATGACCATCGAACTCGGGACCGTCAACACAGACAAACTTTGTCTTACCTCCTACGCTGATACGGCAGGCACCACACATACCGGTACCGTCCACCATGATGGTGTTAAGGCTGACATCTGTGGGGATTTCATATTTCTTGGTGAGCAAGCAGCAGAATTTCATCATGATGGCTGGACCGATGGCAAATACCTTGTCCACCTTTTCGCGCTGGATAACTTCCTCGATACCTACGGTAACAACACCTTGCTTGCCATATGAACCGTCGTCGGTCATAATGATTACCTCATCTGAGCTCTTGCGAACCTCGTCCTCGAGGATGATAAGGTCTTTGCTACGACCGGCCAGAACGCTGATTACGCGATTGCCTGCAGCCTTCAGGGCCTGGATGATGGGGAGCATGGGAGCAACACCCACACCACCACCGGCACATACTACTGTACCGAAATTAGCTATGTGAGTAGCTTTTCCGAGAGGACCTACTACGTCGGTGATGTAATCGCCTTCCTTTAGCGCACAGAGCTTAGATGTGCTGGCGCCAACGGTTTGTACCACGAGGGTAATGGTTCCCTCCTGAGGGTTACTTCCTGCAATGGTAAGGGGGACACGTTCGCCTTTCTCTCCTACACGGACGATTACGAAATGGCCAGCCTTACGCGCTTTTGCAATTAAGGGTGCTTCCACGTCAAGGCGGAAAACTTTCTCACTGAACTGAATCTTTCTAACAATCTTGTTCATCTTTTACCTAAATTGTTTTTATGCTATCCTAAGATAATTATGTTACTTGATGATGTCACAACCCATGTATGGCTGCAACGCTGTGGGGATACGGATACCTTCTTCTGTCTGGTTATTCTCTAAGATGGCCGCAACGATTCGGGGAAGGGCCAGGGCACTGCCATTAAGGGTGTGGCAGAGCTCGGTCTTCTTAGTCTCGCTGTTGCGATAACGACACTTCAGGCGATTGGCTTGATAGGTGTCGAAGTTACTTACGGAACTTACTTCCAACCAACGCTTCTGAGCTTCGGAATAAACCTCGAAGTCATAGCAGATGGCTGATGTAAAGCTCTGATCGCCACCACAGAGACGAAGGATACGGTAGGGGAGTTCCAGCTTCTGAAGCAAACCTTCTACGTGAGCCAGCATCTCCTTATGGCTCTCAGCTGAGTGCTCAGGCTTGTCTATACGAACTATCTCTATCTTGCTGAACTCGTGAAGACGGTTAAGGCCGCGCACATCCTTGCCATATGAACCAGCCTCGCGACGGAAGCACTGAGTATATGCACAGTTCTTGATGGGAAGATCCTTCTCTTCAAGGATGACGTCGCGATAGATGTTGGTTACAGGAACCTCGGCTGTGGGGATGAGGTAGAGGTCGTCCAGGTTGCAATGATACATCTGGCCTTCCTTGTCGGGCAGCTGACCTGTGCCATAGCCACTGGCAGCATTAACAACTGTGGGAGGCATAATCTCCTCGTAGCCGGCCTTACTGGCTTCTGCTAGGAAGAAGTTGATAAGGGCACGCTGCAACTGTGCACCCTTGCCACGATATACGGGGAAACCTGCGCCTGATATCTTAACGCCCAAATCAAAGTCTATAAGGTTGTATTTCTTAGCCAGTTCCCAATGGGGAAGCTTGGCTGTCTCAATAACAGGATTGGCATCCCAGTTGCCTACGGTATCCTTGCCGATGACACATTCCTTGAGGTTGCTCTTGACAACCCAGTTGTCTTCTGCACATGAGCCCTCGGGTACTTCGGGGTAGGGTATATTGGGAATCTGGCAAAGTTGGGCGGTGAGCTCCTTCTCTGCAGTCTCCATCTGCTGCTTCAGCGCTTCGTTTGTTTCTTTCAGTTCTGATACCTTAGCCTTGATGGCTTCGGCTTCTTCCTTTTTACCTTGTTTCATAAGGCCGCCGATTTCAGCAGCCAGTTTCTTTGCCTCAGAGAGGTTCTGGTCGAGGGTGGTTTGGGCTTCACGGCGTTTTTTGTCTGTTGCTATTACTTCGGCAATAGCCTCTTTAGCTCCGTTGAAGTGCTTCTTCTCCAAGCCCTTGATTACGAGATCTGTCTGTTCTGTAATGAGTTTTAGTGTCAGCATATATATTGCATCTTTATTACTTTTCCTTAATTGAATGCAAAATTAATGTTTTTTTTGCAATAATACGTAGTATTATCGGTAAAAATAGTCGTAATAGCATAAAAAAAGGCTGCACAAATAATTGTACAGCCTTATTCTGTTCTTGAAAGTCTAATCTTATGCTTCAGCTACGGGGAGTACGCTTACGGTACTACGATCCAGACGACCCTTCTTGAACTGAACAGTTCCGTCGATGAGGGCGTACAGTGTATTGTCCTTACCCATACCTACGTTCAGGCCGGGATAGTGACGTGTACCGCGCTGGCGTACAATGATGTTTCCAGCAACACACTTCTCTCCACCAAAAATCTTAACACCTAATCTTTGAGCTGCTGACTCGCGGCCGTTCTTAGAACTACCAACACCTTTTTTATGTGCCATTCTCTGTTCCTCCTAAAATTAAATTGTTAAGCAATAACTTCCTTGATAGTCAACTCGGTGAACTGCTGACGGTGACCGTTCAGCTTGCGGTAACCCTTGCGGCGCTTCTTGTGGAACACCAATACCTTCTCGCCCTTAACCAGGGGAGAAACAACCTCGGCAGTAACCTTAGCACCATCTACAGAGGGAGCACCTACAGTGATGTTGCCATCGTTGTCAACCAATAACACTTTCTCAAACTCAACAGCCTGGCCTGCTTCAGCACCCTCAATGTGGTGTACGAAGAGCTTCTTACCAGCTTCAGCCTTGAACTGCTGACCGTTAATCTCTACGATTGCGTACATTTTTTTTATTTTTATAACGGGTTTGACCGGGAGGCGAAGTCACTTTGACTCACTTTTTCGAGCCCCTTCGGCATAAATCGGCTGCAAAATTATAACAATTATCTGTATTGAACAAATATTTCTTTGAAAACTTTACAGATGCTACTGTTTTTGACTCTGTAGGATGCTGTCAATAAGTTGTTCGCGTATCAGGCTGTCTGCAATCTGTTCGGCTCTGGCTCTTTCAATGGCTCTTTGATGCTGAACATCTTCCTCTGCTTCCTGAGTCTGTCTTTCCCGGCCGCCCCAGGTCAGCTCGTAATAGCCCTTGTTGATTTCCCGCCTATCTGTGTCATAAACAAAAAGGAAGGTGTACAAGTGGCCCTTCTGCTGGTTGCCGTCGAACTCGGAATACTGCTGTGTAGGGTAGACAACGGCATAAGATGGCTCTCCCTTCAGAGCATGCTGGTTGATACGGACAAAGAAATATTCTTGTTTCTTGTTGGCATAGGCATTGGTAATCATGATAGTACTATCCTGCCTGTTGACCTTGAAACATAAATCGCTGCCTTTGTAACCAAACCAGTCTCTGACTACATAGCTGCTATCGTCCATGGCAACAAGTTCCGTTGGAGTGGGGGTTTCATTGGTACAATTCCAACCTGTGGTCTGAACATTCCATGCTGGAGATGGCTGAAACAAGGTGGCAAGATACATGATGGTTATGTAAAGCCAGTGTGCGATGATGCCGGCTCCTATACCTCCGACAATCTGACTGATGAAGTCCTGAACCAGCAACTTGCGGTAACCCATAGAATCCAGCATGGCGGTGTGAGTGGAGAGGAATCCGCTCCAACACATTCCCATAGCTGTAAATACGGCTACGGCATTGTCGTTGATGATGCCCTTTGCTGTGAACTCGGGGATAAGACTCAATGCAGCTCCTACAGCGCCCAGTGCCGTAATAGGGAAGGCGATAAGCTCGGGTGCGGTAAAACCAAAGAGCCATTCAAATATTGTATTCAGCTTGCTGGCCAACAGGGGCAGAAGACCGCAGCCTTGATATGCTTCTCCTGTGTATACGATAATGTCGTGGCCGTTGGCATCTACTCCTTCTACGCTTCCTCCGAAGGTGAACATCATTACCATGGTACAGATGATGATTACACCGGGTATAATTGCAAGTCCGATTTCCACACCCGATTTTCCTCCGTCTAACAGCGCATTGAGGGTTCTGATAAAGGTGTTGGGCTTCTCTTCCTCGCCGGCTTTTTGTTTGTTTTCTTGCTCTATTAGCTCTAATTCCTGAGCAGATATAGCATCCTTCGTGCGATACTCGGGATATTTCTTACAGATGAAGTACTGCATAAGGCGTGTTGCAATTATACCTCCGCTTGCAGCACCGATAAGGCCTATGAGGGGAGCTGCAAAATATCCTTGCCCAATCATGAAGACAATAACAAGCAAACCCATTCCAAATGCGGTTCCGAAGTTTGCTAATGAGATGAATTGATAGACTTTGAAGTATTTTGCAAATTGCTTGTTTTTGCTCAGTGTTATAATGGCTGGATTGTCGCTGAGAAAGGTCATAATACTGGCAACAACAGCAACTCCCGGCATATTATACAATGGACGCATAACATGACGAAGCATTACCTGCAGCAAGTTTACTACTCCAAACTCTGTCAGTATTTTGCTTAGCGCTCCAGTAAGAACACACATGCTCATCAGATAGAATACTGTATTAAGAAGAAGGCTGTGAGCTGTCTTCATAATGGTATTCAGCATGTTGGTCATTCCCATTACACTTCCCAGATATCCAAAAAGCGCAATGATAATGATTAGGCAGATAATGCCATTAGGAATTCTCTTCATCAAGTGTGATTTTTCTGTATTTTATTTATGATGTTGTAAAAGGTTTTCTGTTATCTCTCTCTTACTGGTAAACGTGAGAAAACTTACTGCTACACGTGAAAGATTTTTTTTCTGCGTGTAGAAAAAATAATCCCCACATTTACTCATGTGTATAATGTTAGAATATTTTACCACAGAGACGGAAGTTCAGTACAGGATAAACCTTGAATTTGCTGATAATCCTGAATGCACCACCATCTTTGCCGTCCCAGTCTTGCTTGGCGAGTGCTACACCGTTATGATCATATACTTCGGGAGTTCCCCAGAACATAACGCCCAGGTCGAACTTGAACCCTATGGGCTTGTGCTTGACAACGCCACGGCCGAATCCAATGCCAACATATGGCTTGAATGATTTTGTTCTCAGCGTGGCCTTGACATTTCCCTGTGCATCTGGTGTGAGAAGGTAGTCGCCCATCTTGAGGCCAATCTCGTCAACAGGCAAATTATTATCTCTAATAGTCTGATTTGCCTGGCTTATGGCAATCAATTGCCCGTCGTTGGTGTTATAAACATCTATTACATCACTTCCTCCGAAATAGGCTCCAACAGTAATGTGGAAACTGCTGATGGCTAAAGGCATGAAGTTTATCATGACTTTTCCGTTTACCATCTTTAACTTTCCCTGAACAGGAATTTCGCTAAAGTTAATGGGCTGGGGCAGGTAAGTGTTTACCCCGCCTGGTAGATTCAGATGCACGTCAGTATTATACTTGAAATGTGGCATTATACTGAAGCCCGCCTGAACATCAAAGAATCTTGTAATTGGCATAGCTATGTCCGCTCCGATTCCCGTTGTACCCACATCTACGCCAACAGTCATATGATTCAGTATTCCCAATTGAGCGTTTGCTCCTTGTGCAACAGCCAAAGAGGTAAAAAGAATCATGATTAACTTCTTCATGTTGATTGTATAGATTTAGTGCGTTAACCTAGTCTGTAACTTGGAAGTAGTCTTCGAGTTCTGCCTGAGCTTGACCTTCTTTGTTGTCAATATCCCTGATAATCACTCCATGCTCCAATAGTGCAATTCTTGGGCAGATGTCAACGGTATGCTGCAGGTTGTGGCTACTTACCAGAATGGTGGCACCAGTCTCCTCGTTGTATTTTGTAAGCAAGTGCTTGATGGCGCTCTGGCTACTGGGGTCAAGGAAGTTGAATGGTTCGTCCAAAATCAGAATCTGCGGCTGTAATAGCATGGCAGCCATGATACCTACCTTCTGCTTGTTTCCTGCAGACAGGTTACGGATGAGTTTCTTCTGTCCAACAATCTCGTCTGCCATAAAGTGCTGGAACTTATCCAGGAACTGCTGCAGGTCTTCGGGGTTCTTGCCGCTGATTCGAGCAATGAACTGGAAATATTCATCTGGTGTAAGGTAGTCGATAAGGAAACTGTCGTCAACATAAGCACCTGTCCAGTCTTTCCATTCCTCTGTCTCGGCAACATTGATATCTCTGGTGTTGTCTGCCATATGAACGCTGCCCTCATCAGCCTTTATCAGGTCAAGAATAAGGCGGAAGAGTGTACTCTTACCTGCACCATTGTTACCTACGAGACCCAGTATCTCGCCACTGTGAATATTGAAACTGTCTATATTGACAGCAACCTTCTCTCCAAAGTTCTTTCTTAAGTTTTGTATGATGATGTTCATAATTACCTATTTTATATATTATGAGTTTCTTGATGCACGGAATCCTTCCATGTTAACATATCTGCGAACCATAAAGCGCTGGTAGATGTTTCTCAACCACATCTTGTGCGTTGCAATACCTATAACTCCAAGGCACATGAGAAGTATATATCCCCATGGGTCACCCAAAAGCAATGTGGCCAGTTTTTCAATTCCTATGGGTAAGAACAGAATAACCATTGATACAATCTGTTGCGTAGCATTTCCCTGTTTACCTGTGAGCTTTTGATTCAGCGGAAGTGTGTCTTTGTTATAAACTGCCAACTGGAACAGGATAGGATAGAGGACTCCAACGGTAAAGAAAAGGTATGCAAGGTTCATCCATACAGACATCTTGCCGATTATCATTAATGGCATAAGGATGACAGGAGGGATAATGAGTATGAACGAATTGAAATAGTATTTTGCACGAAGCAGTTGATAGATACTCTCGCGTCGGCTCATCAGTCCGTCAATGTAGTTTCCTTCGTGACACATGATTCCGATCAGGGTCATCATGCCAAGAACAATGTAGTTGTAGAGGCAGATGAAGCTCTTCATGAAACTGCCGTCATACGCATTGGTGAAGTACATGATTACGCTAAACAACAGCATGATGCCTAATCCCATGGCAAACTGCATCTTTACTGTCTTGTTGCGCATTCTCATGCGAACTTCCAGTTTCAGGTACTCTCCAATACAACCGTAGCGATTTAGATAGGACATTTTGGCTGTGTTCTTAACCACGACTTCCTCTTTCTTGCTTATCTCGTTGTATACCAATGCGTTCTGTAATAGGTAATTGGCATAATAAAGCAAGGCGACAACGGCAGCAAGCGCTATGATGTAGAGTATCTTCCAGTTAGCGAATGCATTCAGCAGTATGGTGCAAGGCATGTCCAACCAGTTGTGCTCGGGTACAAACATGGCGGCTATAACGGCTCCGTGTATAACAATAGGTAAGGCAAGCCATGCCATGTGCTTTGTTAGTAAGGTACGAACAAACAGATAGCTGAATCCGTTAGCTATGCATAACAGCCACCATCCTAACAGCCATCCTATCATTGTAATCCAACCGAATGGAACTGCAATAGCGATGAGTCCGAATGGGACAAGCATGAAGCCCCAGTACAGGTTGCCCAGGCTGAAACCTGAGCGAAGCAGATAAACATGCATCAGGAAAGACCTACGGATAGGGAGCAACGTGTAGGGCTTGGCCTGATTCACAGGCGTATCCTGCATGATGAATCTTACCCAGAAGTCTACCAAGAGTACAATGGGGAACCATCCATCCAACACATGATGAGCTGCGACACCATTATAAGCGCCTTTCATACCCATGGCCATTGTTACACCCATGAAAAGAAGGATAGCAGCATAGTATAGCCACATGAAGATGAGAAGGAACTTCATGAAACGGTTCTTCTCAAACATCGGATGGCGTCTTTCCTTCAGATTCTCGTTTTTCCGAAGTAATTTGTATAGTTGAAATTTATTCATTTTCCTTTATATGTTTTTCTGCTTCCATTGCAGCCTTGGCACCAGATGCAGCTGCTATGATTGCCTGACGATAGAGTGAGTCGGCCACATCGCCTGCTGCATATACGCCTGGCAGGTTGGTACATGGTGTATTGCCCTCTGTAAGAATATACCCCTGTTTGTCAACATTCACCCAAGGTTGGAAAAGTTCGCTGTTGGGATGATGCCCGATTGCCAGGAAGAATCCGTCGATGGGCAGGTCGTACTTACGTTCTTCTGGCTCTCCCTTTTTATAAATAAGGTGTGCGCCTTCGACACCATCCTCGCCATAAAGGCCCAGGGTGTTTGTCTCGAAGAGAATCTCTATTTTCTCGTTATTCATTACTCTTTCCTGCATGATTTGGCTGGCACGGAGGAAAGGCTTTCTGACAATCAGATAAACCTTGCTAGCCAGACCTGCCAGATAAGATGCCTCTTCGCAGGCGGTATCTCCACCACCCACTACAGCAACTACTTTCTTTCTGTAAAAGAATCCGTCGCAGGTGGCACAGGCACTTACTCCTTGGCCCATGTATTTCTGTTCGTCAGAGAGACCCAGGTATTTGGCGCTGGCGCCAGTTGCAATAATAATAGTGTTGGACTGAATCTCTTCTCCGTTATCCAGCCAAACCTTATAAGGTTGCGCACTGAAATCTGCCTTTGTGACGATGTTGCTGAGAATCTTTGTACCGAAGCGTTCGGCCTGTTGACGCATATTGTCCATCAACTCGTTGGCATCAATTCCTTCAGGGAAACCGGGGAAATTCTCAACGTCTGTTGTAGTGGTCAACTGTCCGCCTGGCTGAATACCTTCAATCAGCAGCGGTGCTATTCCTGCACGACCAGCATAGATGCCTGCGGTATATCCGGCAGGGCCACTACCTATAATGAGTAATTTTGTCTGTGTCATCTTTCTTTATGTTTATTTGTTATCTAAGGTCAATAATCTCTACGTTTGGGTATTCACTCTTGGGGAATTCAAAATCTGCATCCGTAAAATGCTGGTTACCCTGTATGGAGTGAATACTTATTCTATTCCAGTCATTGTCCTGACGTACACGGATGCAGAGTGGGGTATAGTCGTTTTTTGCCACATCGATATACATCTCCTGTGCATTACTGCCAGCATAGCGCGCCACGAGGTGTATCTCGTATGCATCTTTTCCACGTAGCTTGGTTTGCTTAGCTTTCATCTTATATCCCTTTTTATAAACTCCCAAAAAGGAATAGGGATTCATGTTGGCCATCTCGCGTTCTGTCGGAGTGGAAACGTTCACTTCGCCGCTTTCGGGTATCAGGCTCCACTGGTTCTTTCCATTGTACCACATTTTCATATCGTCTGTGGAGAGCTGCATTTTCTTACCCTGCAGCATCATGGTTCCTTTGGTGCTTGCCTGTTCTGTTGTTCCGTTGAAGGATGTAGCGGTGAATGTCGCTCTGACATCTCCCATCTGTTTGATTTTGGTTGCTGTTGCATCCAGTATGTTTCGGGCGTTTTGTGCTGAAACTGTTATGGCGAGCATACAGAGCACGCCTGTAAGTATACGTCTCATGTTATCCTATGTTGTCTAATCTGAATTGTAAATCTTCCTCGCTGACACAAAGTACCTCGCGTGGTTTGCTTCCCTTGGCAGGGCCAACAATACCAACCTTCTCCAACTGATCCATCAGTCGGCCGGCCCTATTGTATCCGATGCTGAACTTGCGCTGAATCATACTGGTGCTGCCACTTTGCTCCAATACCACCATACGGGCAACCTCGTTGAACATGGGGTCAAGGTGGTTCAGGTCAACATCTGGCCCGTCTCCTTCTTCACCGCCCTCCAGAGGTACTTCAGGCAATGGGAATGGTGCATTGTAACTTTGCTGACATGCGATATAGGATGTGATATCCTCCACCTCTGGTGTATCTACGAACGCACACTGTACACGTACGGGGTCATTTCCTGAGAGGAATAGCATATCACCCTTTCCTATCAGCTGGTTGGCACCTGTGCGGTCAAGGATGGTCTTACTATCAATAGAACTTGCCACCTTAAAGGCCAATCGGGCAGGGAAGTTTGCCTTGATGGTACCAGTGATGATGTTGGTGGTAGGACGTTGGGTGGCAATAATCATGTGAATACCTACGGCACGTGCCAACTGGGCGATACGTGCAATGGGTAATTCAATCTCTTTGCCAGCAGTCATAATCAAATCACCGAACTCATCTATGATTACCACAATGTACGGCATGAACTTATGCCCGTGTTCAGGGTTCAGCTGGCGGTCCTTGAACTTTTGGTTGTATTCCTTTACGTTTCTGGCTCTGGCCTTCTTGAGGAGGTCATAGCGTGTATCCATTTCCACACAGAGGCTCTTCAACGTCTGGATGACCTTGTTTACGTCTGTAATGATGGGTTCCTCTGTTCCCTCGTTTCCTTCTACCTGTGCCAGGAAGTGGTTAACGATGGGATTATAAACGCTGAACTCAACCTTCTTGGGGTCAACCATCACAAATTTCAGTTCGGCAGGATGCTTCTTGTATAATAAAGATGTGATAATGGCATTCAAACCTACAGATTTACCCTGACCCGTAGCACCGGCAACCAACAGGTGAGGCATCTTGGCCAAATCAACCATAAAGACTTCGTTTGTAATGGTTTTTCCCAATGCCATTGGCAATTCATAATCTGTTTCCTGGAACTTTCGACTATTGATAACACTTTCCATCGAGACCATTTGAGGCTTGGCGTTGGGAACTTCTATACCGATGGTTCCCTTTCCAGGGATTGGCGCGATGATACGAATACCTAATGCACTCAGACTAAGGGCAATATCGTCCTCCAGTCCACGTATCCTGCTGATTCGTATACCTGGTGCAGGAGTTATCTCGTAGAGCGTGATGGTTGGGCCAATGGTAGCCTTGATGCTGGAGATTTCTACGCCAAAGTAAGACAAGACCTTAATAATTTTGTTCTTATTGGCCTGCTGTTCCTCCATATCCACATTTGACTGAATATTGTCGTAATGTTTCAGTAAGTCTAAGGTGGGGTATTTGTAATGCTCCAAGTCTAGTTTCGGGTCATAGGGTTCTAATGTACCTTCGATGGTGATGTCAGCTTTCTCAGGGTCTTCACCTACCACCACCTTCATATCTTCTTCTGGATTGGCAAATTCCAGAGGCAATGCCTGTTCACCTATCTTCAGTGGAATCTCCATTTCGCCGTTAGCATTGCCGAAATCTATTGTTGTGGCAGTCTTGGACGGCTCGTCTTCAAAAGGTATGGTCTTTTCTGTTATCAGAGCCACCTCTTCGCCTGTTGTCAGCGGGGTGTCATCCTCTTCCTCTTCCTCTTCCAGGCTTTCGCTATAATCTTCATCCTCTACCAAATCTTCTTCCATTCCTACCAGATTATTCTTGGCATTTCTGTTGACGATGTTTCTGATAGCAGTAATGGCCTCGTCGCTCAGATAGAAGATATAGAGCAATGCTGTAATGCCTAAAGCTATGATTGCACCTACGTTTCCTACTTTCTCGATAAGCAGCGAGATTTCGTTCTTTCCTATCATGCCGCCCCAGTTGATGAAGCCGTTCTGCAAAGTCTCGAAGTGTAGTTGCAGGAAAGCCATGAATGCCGAGAACCATATCATCAGGATCATGCAGTTCAGGAACCATTTGTGCAGACGTACCTTTACGGTTCCCATTATACGGATTCCTGTGGCTACCAGCAGAATGGGAATAAGTATGGATGCTATGCCAAAGGTATTTTCTATCAGCCAGTATGCAATCCAGAAACCGAATTTCCCCAACCAATTGGTGGCCGGCAAGTCTGGATTACTGATTACTCTCTGGTCATCGGCGCCTGTAAAGAAATGTGAGATAAGAGCCAGAAGGACACATAAGGAGAAGCATGCCAGAATGAAACCCCATACGAATTTAATGTTGTCGCTATGCTCTGCATTCTTCTCAGGATCTACCTCGTCCTGGTTCTTTATATTTGTTTTAAACCAACGGAATGCCTTCTTCGTCAGGCTGACTTCGTTGTTAGTTGTTTTGTTCTTATGTTTTCTGTCGCTGTTCTTTGCGCTCATAATCAATATATTGTATAAAACGTTTGCAAATTTAGTGTAAAATCTTCAATTATTTCTTAATTTAGATGTTTTTTTTGTAATTTTGCAGGCCAAATAGTATATAATGTTTGAATGAAGAATAAAACAGAAAATCCTATATATTCGCACGATACGTTAGAGTTTGTTACTGTTTCTGCAGAATACTGTGCATATCTTGAGCATTTGGAGGGTAAAAACAGAAGTGAGTTTATTTCTACCATGCAGAAGCTGCTGCCTTTACTCTATCTGAAGGCCCAATTGCTTCCAGAGGTAGATAGCGAAGGCGATTTTCTTCCTGATGATCAGGTTACAGAAGCGGATTACAACTGGATACGGAATGCAATTTACGAGATAATGAAAGAGGCAGATGAGTATGAGGATTTTGTATACGATGAGGGTATGCAGACCGAGGAAAGCCGGTGGAAGACTGTCAGCGAAGGATTGGCGGATATCTATCAGGCTCTCCGCAACTTTGTGTCTGCCTATCAGCAAAGAGTAGAGGATTGTATGCTTGATGCGCTTTGGTGTGTGAAGGATAATTTCGAACTGTATTGGGGACAGAACTTAGTCGATACACTCAAGCAGTTGCACAAGATACGTTATGTACTGAACAGCGGTTCTGATGAAGAAGATTTATAATAAGTTTGACAAACAACGTATCCCTAAACTTCCCCAGGTTCTTTTCGAGGGAAGGATAGAGACCATTATTAGCGAAACAGAGGCTGAGAAAGCTGTGGATTATCTGTTGCGTCAGGATATCATAGGTTTCGACACAGAGACAAAACCTATCTTTAAGTCAGGCCAGCATAATGAGGTCGCCCTCCTGCAAGTCAGTAGTAAGGATGTTTGTTTCCTGTTCAGGTTGAACCATATTGGTATGCCTGCCTGTATTATCAGACTGCTTACTGACCGTAGCAATATAAAAGTCGGTCTTTCCTGGCACGACGATATCAGAATGCTGAAGAAAAGAGCCGATTTTGAGCCTGCTGACTTTATCGAGCTCCAGGAAATGGTAGGCGAATATGGCATTCAGGATATGAGCCTTCAGAAACTCTACGCCAATATTTTTGGCCAGAAGATAAGTAAGTCGCAACGTCTTTCCAATTGGGAGGCAGACATTCTTACCGAGCAGCAGAAGCTCTATGCAGCCACAGATGCATGGGCTTGTGTGATGCTGTATCAGGAGTTGCTGAACATGAAGCAGGAAGGCTTTGAACTGGAAATTGTCCCAGAGCCGGAGCCCGTAGTACCAAAGGAAGGGGATCCGGATGCTCCTAAGAAAGAGAAGAAACGTAAAGCAAGGTCAAAAAATACCAAGGATGGCCGTAAAAGAAAAGGCTATACATACCATAGGAAATCCAAAAAGAAGAATACAGAAAATAAAGAGATAATACCAAATGAGTAAGCTTGTTATACTTCGTAAGGGCAAGGAAGAAAGTCTTAAGCGTTTTCATCCATGGATCTTTTCGGGAGCAGTGCACCATATCGAGGGTGAACCCACCGAGGGTGATATAGTTGAAGTGCTGAACCACGAAGGCCGTTTCATTGCTCTCGGTCATTGGCAGATTGGTAGCATCGCCGTTCGCGTCCTTACCTTTAAGCGCCAGAAAATAGATGTAGAGTTCTGGAAAAAGCGCCTTTCAACTGCGCTGGATGTGCGCAGGAGTATAGGTGTTGCCGGAACGGACTACAATAATATGTATCGTCTTATTCATGGGGAAGGGGATAATCTGCCTGGTCTCATCATAGACATCTATGGACAGAATGCCGTTATGCAAGCCCACAGTGTGGGTATGCATGTCTGCCGTATGCAGATAGCAGAGGCTTTAAAGGCTGTTATGGGTGACGATCTGAAAGCTGTCTATTATAAGAGCGAGACAACGCTCCCCTATAAAGCTTCTCTGGGTCAGGAGAATGGCTTTATCCTGGGCGAGAGCGATGATAACGTGGCCGTTGAGAACGGTCTGAAGTTCCATATCGACTGGCTCAAAGGTCAGAAGACGGGCTTCTTTGTCGACCAGCGCGAGAATCGTGTCCTGCTCGAGAAATACTCCCGTGGCCGTAAGGTTCTGAATATGTTCTGTTATACGGGTGGATTCAGTGTTTATGCCATGAGGGGTGGGGCTGAGTTGGTTCATTCTGTGGACAGTAGTGCCAAGGCTGTGGAGTTGGTCAATAATAATATCGAGCTGAATTTTCCTGGTGATAAGCGTCATGAAGCGTTTGCCGAAGACGCATTCCGCTTCCTGGATGAGATGGACGGCCGGTACGATCTTATCATTCTTGACCCTCCCGCTTTTGCTAAGCATAAAGATGCGCTGAAGAATGCCCTTCGTGGTTATACCAAACTTAATGCCAAAGCTTTCGAGAAGATTCCTTCAGGTGGAATTCTTTTCACCTTCAGTTGCTCGCAGGCTGTCAACAAGGACCAGTTCCGTATGGCTGTCTTTACGGCTGCAGCTATGGCTAAGCGTAAGGTCCGCATACTTCATCAGTTGCATCAGCCGGCCGACCATCCCATTAACATCTATCATCCTGAGGGTGAATACCTGAAGGGATTGGTGCTATACGTGGAGTAAAACCAGCAGACTCTTTTATTGAGCCTAAAAACGAATAACCGAAAACCGCTAATAAAATGAATATCAAATTTAGATTAACACTACTGAACTTCTTGGAGTTCGCCGTTTGGGGTGCATATTTAACCTCTATGGGAACCTATTTGGCTGGTGCCGGACAGGGTCATCATATTGGGTGGTTCTATTCCGTACAAGGTATTGTCAGTATTTTTATGCCGGCCTTAATGGGTATTCTGGCTGACCGTTGGATGGAAGGTCAACGCGTGCTGAGTCTCTGCCATGCTTTGGCTGGTACTTTTATGATTGCTGCATCTGCTTATGGCTATCAGGCAGACCCCAATCCTGACTTCGCTACGCTTTTCACGCTATATACGCTCTCTGTAGCCTTCTTTATGCCCACCATAGCTCTTAGCTATTCGGTGGCGTATTCGGCTTTGGAGAAGGCTGGATATGATACGGTGAAGGCCTTCCCGCCCATCCGTGTTTGGGGAACGGTAGGCTTCATTGTTACCATGTGGATAGTTGACCTTTTTGGTTTGCAGTCCACCCCGGGTCAGTGGATGGTGAGTGGTTGCTTGAGCTTTGTCATGGCGGCCTATTCATTGACGATGCCCCATATGCCTGTTAATAAGGACGAGAGTCAGCAGAAGACCATCGTTGAGGCTCTCGGCCTGAATGCTTTCCGTCTGTTCCTGAAGCCACGCATTGCAGTTTTCTTGGTTTTCGCTATGTTGCTGGGTTTCTGCTTGCAGATTTCTAACGGCTATGCTAATCCCTTTATTACAAGTTTTGGTAATATCCCGGAGTATCAGTCAACCTTTGGTGTTCAGCATGCTAATATCCTTATCTCCCTTTCTCAGGTCAGTGAAACGCTTTGCATCCTGCTCATACCTTTCTTCCTCTCTAAATTTGGTATCAAGCGAGTAGTGCTTATTGCTCTCTTTGGCTGGGTATTGCGATTTGCTTTCTTTGGAATGGGTAATCCAGGCGGTGGTGTTTGGCTATTCCTGCTCTCTATGGTTGTCTATGGCGTGGCCTTTGACTTTTTCAATATCTCTGGCTCGCTCTTTATCAATCAGGAGACAGACGAGAGTATCCGCAGCAGTGCACAGGGACTGTTTATGATGATGACAAATGGTCTAGGGTCGTTCGTCGGAACGCTTGTGGCGCAGGCTGTCATCAATCATTATGTGTTTATTCCTCAGACAACCGGTGCCGCAGGCACAGATATTATTGCTGGATGGCAGACTTGCTGGTATATCTTTGCGGCCTATGCCTTTGTGGTGGCAATCTTGTTTGCCATTCTGTTTAGGTATAAACATGTGAAACATTGAGCATTGAACATTGATTATTGAATGAAAGAGACTCGTTTTTTTTATGTTCCTGAAGCAGGGAAACTCTCTGAATTACCTGCAGATGAGGCTAAGCATGCCACGCGTGTGCTTAGGCTTACTCAGGGCGATGAGCTATTGCTGATGGATGGCGATGGTAGCTTCTTCCGTGCAGAAATAACGGTAGCCGACAATCATAGGTGTCTCTACCAGATCCTCGAGGTCATGCCTCAGGAACGTGCGTGGGAGGGGCGCATCCATTTGGCTATGGCGCCCACCAAACTCAATGACCGTGTGGAATGGTTTGCCGAAAAGGCCACAGAGATTGGTATGGACGAGCTTTCTTTCCTGGATTGCAGGTTCAGTGAACGGCATGTCATCAAGTGTGAACGTGTGGACAAGATTCTTATTTCGGCTGTCAAGCAGAGTCATAAGGCGTGGAAGCCGGTTCTTAACGAGATGACACCCTTCGAGCGCTTCGTCAAACAGGAACGTCAGGGTGATAAGTTCATCTGTCACTGTTATGATCAGAAGGATATTGAGGAGGGTACGGAAAAGCCTTTCCTGATGGATGTCCTTCAGCGTGGTGTTGAAAGCACTGTTCTCATAGGTCCTGAAGGCGATTTTAGTGTCGATGAAGTGAAGCTGGCCCATCAACACGGATACCAAAGTGTGTCATTGGGAACTAGTCGGCTCAGAACAGAGACAGCAGCTCTGGTGGCTGTTCATATAATGCAATTAATCAATCAGAAACATTAATTGACATGAAGAAGTACTTGATAATCCTCCTCTTGGTTATTGTGGCCATAGCCATAGGTGCCTATTTCTTTTTCTTTGGCAAGAATGATGTGTGTAAGAATGTGATTCCTCAGGATGCAAAGGCTGTTCTTGTTATAGATGCCAAGCAGGCACTGAAGCAGATGGATTTCAGTATTTCTGACATCTTTAAAGCCTTGAAGCAAAAAAAGGAGGATGACAACAAGGTTGGCTGGGGTATAGATATGCTCTCGCCCATGTATGCGTTTGTTTCTGCCGATAATTACATGTGTTGCGTATTTGCTTTGAGTAATGCCGAGGTTTTCGAAGGGAAGCTAAAGGACGTGGATGTCATCGTAGAATCTCAACGTGGCTTCAAATGGGCCAATAAGGGTGAAATCATGTTTTGCTTCGATGGCAAGAAGGCACTTGTTATAGGCCCTGTTATCAGGGGCGAGGCCGATGCGATGCGTGGCCGTATGGTGGAATGGATGAAGCAGGGCTCGCATGATACCCCTGTATTGTCTTCCCTGAAAAAGAACGATGGTGTTATAGCCTTGCGCTCGACACTCGATATAGTTCCCAAGCAGTATAGGGGCACGTATCTGGGCAACCTTGCGGATGCCAGTTTTAAGGATGTTTACCTTAATGCAACGCTTAATGTTAGCGAGAAGGCTTTCTTACTGACCACTGAGTTGGATAGCGAGGAAGAGAATTTCACCTCTTATATGTCCGACTTTGAGAAGATGCTTCGTCCCATCAGCGGGGATGCTTTGCCCTCCTATATAGAGGAGCCCATGATGTGCCTTGTACTGAATGTCGATGGTGAGAAGGTTCTTGCTAAACTTCGTCAGAATCCCATGGCTCGTATGGTGCTCATGGGGCTCAGCCTCTGTCTGGATACGGATATGATGATTAAGGCCATTGACGGTGATGTTATCATAGAGGCTGACGGTTCTTCCAAGTCGTTGCCCCGTTTTGTTGCCAATGCTAAAATCAAGAACAGCGATTTCCTTAGCAATGCCAAAGATTGGTGTTCTGGCTCCTCCACTATGGGATACCAGTGTCAGGCGTTTGATGACAAGAACTTCGTCGTACAGAACGGTAGAGACAATTATTTCTTTGGCGTGCATGAAGATTTCCTGTACCTCGCCTCTGACAGACCACAACTCTCTCATTTCTCTGCCAAATCTGCATTGTTTGATGAGGTACAACTTCGTGGTAAGCGAATGTACGCATCTGTGGACTTCGCCAAGATGATAAATTATGTATCATTTCTAGGTGCATTAATCCCAGACAATGAGGTTACCACCAGTCTGGAACGTATTAATGTCAGCGTCACGGATCTCAGGCATATACAGTATGAGTTGACTACGAAGAAGAAAACTTCGGACTTCATAAAAGGATTGTTGAAATAAATGGATAGAATAGCATTACATAACACTTTGCCCTGCGTTTTCGAAGGCCGGGAGGTGCAGAGCGATATCTGGTCGCAGGATATTACCTTTCAGAAGGGCGAGACCATCCTGGTGGAGGCCAGTTCCGGAACGGGTAAGAGTTCGCTCTGCAGTTATATCATAGGATATAGAAAAGATTATCTGGGTAACATACTTTTTGATGGTAGTGATATCCGTCAGTACAGCGTTTCCGACTGGACGTCCATCCGTCAGCATACTCTGAGTCTGCTTTTTCAGGAGCTGCGACTGTTCCCAGAACTTACGGCGTTAGAGAACGTTCAGATTAAGAACGGACTTACGGGCCACAAGAGGCTATGCGAGATAGAAGACTGGTTTCAGCGTCTTGGCATTGCCGATAAGATGGAGGCCAAAGTGGGACGTATGAGCTTTGGACAGCAGCAGCGCGTAGCCATGATACGTGCCTTGGTGCAGCCATTTGATTTTTTGATGGTTGACGAGCCCATCAGTCACCTCGACGATGAGAACAGCGCCATTATGGCAGAGATTATGATGGAGGAAGCCCGCAGCCAGGGGGCTGGAGTCATAGTCACCAGCATTGGCAAGCACATGAATATGTCTTACGATAAAACATACCGCCTATGATGTCGTTAGTTTGGAAATTGCTGCGTCAGCATATTAGCATAGCCCAGTTGGCAGGCTTTTTCTTTGCCAACCTCTTTGGTATGTTCATTGTTCTACTGGGCCTGCAGTTCTATAACGATGTCAAGCCCCTCTTCAGTCAAGAAGACGGATTCCTCAAGCCCGAATATCTTATTGTCAGCAAGCGCATATCAGGCGTCAGCGTCCTTGGAGCGGGCGAGAGTTGCAGCTTCAGCCAAAAGGATATTCAGGATATTACTTCGCAGCCATTCTGTAAGAGTGTAGGTGCCTTCACAGCCAGTCAGTACCGTGTAATATGCAGTCTGGGTATGAAGGGTGTGGCGCAGATGGGGACGGAGATGTTTTTCGAGAGTGTTCCTGACCGCTTCGTTGATACCGACCTTAGTCAGTGGAAGTTTGATCCTCAGGAGGGTGTCATTCCCATTGTCTTGCCTCGCACTTATCTGGCCATCTATAATTTCGGCTATGCCCAGAGCCAGTCGTTGCCCAAAATCTCTGAGGGTATCGTGGGTATGATAGATATGGTGGTGGTCTTGCGAGGCAACGGACAGGAAGAGCGTCTCAAGGGTAAGGTCATTGGTTTCAGTAGCCGTCTGAATACTATCCTTGTGCCTGAGTCGTTCATCCAGTGGAGCAACGCCAAGTTTGCTCCAGAGGCCGACCTCGCCCCCAATCGTCTGATTGTTGAGGTCAGCAATCCTACAGACGATGCCATTGTCAAGTATATCAACGAACATAATCTGGAACTGGAGGATGACAAACTGGATGTCGGTAAAGCTACATATTTCCTTCGTGTGGTCACCGTTCTGGTGATGTGCATAGGTATGCTCATAAGTGTGCTGTCTTTTTACATCCTTATGCTTAGCATCTATTTGTTAGTTCAAAAGAATACAGAGAAGTTGCGCAACCTCCTGCTCATAGGCTATAGCCCCGTCAGGGTTTCCCTGCCTTATCAGCTCCTAACGATAGGCATGAATGGGGTGGTGCTACTCCTTTCCTTTATATTATTATATATGGTACGCAGCTATTATATGGATACGCTCTGGGTGATGTTTCCGCAAATGCAGGACGGCAGCATGCTGCCCGCCTTATCTCTGGGCTTCTGCCTCTTTGCCGTAGTGAGCATTATCAATATAATAGCCGTCCGTAACAGGGTTATGAAAATCTGGAATCGCAAGGAATAATGGAAGAATTAAAGAAACTCTACACCCAGCATACGGGGCTTCAGGTTGTGACGTGTGATGAGATTGCCGGCTCTGGCAGTAACCGCAAGTATTATCGTCTTCATGGCAGCGATGGCAGTACGCTTATCGGTGTTGTGGGTACCAGTCTCGATGAGAATCATGCCTTCTGCTATCTGGCTAAGCATTTCTCCGAGCGTCGGTTGCCCGTTCCGGCTGTTGTGGCCCAGAGTCAGGATGGGTTGCGATATCTGCAGGTCGACTTGGGCGATCGCTCCCTCTTTGATGCCATCAAGGGCGGACGTGATGCCGGTGGCCGTTATACTCAGATTGAGAAGCAACTCCTGCATCACACCATAGCCCTGTTACCCAAGATGCAAATCAAGGGCGCCCGTGGCCTGGACTTCAAGAATTGCTACCCGCAGGAAGCGCTGGATGAGACTAATGTGCTCTTCGACCTCAACTACTTCAAGTATTGCTTCCTCAAAACTACGGGTATTGATTTCCACGAGCTTAAACTCGAGGCTACTTTCCGTCTCATGGCGGGTGATATCGTTTCTATCCCTGGCGATGCCTTCATGTACAGAGATTTTCAGGCTCGTAATGTTATGCTCGACAAGGACGGGAATCCCTTCTTCATCGATTTCCAAGGCGGCCGTCGCGGTCCCGTTCAGTATGATGTGGCCAGTTTTCTGTGGCAGGCATCGGCTCATTACAGCAAGTCGTTACGTCAGGAACTTATCAATACTTATATCACTAGCCTGAAGCAGTATGTCGAAGTCAACGAACGCCAGTTCCGCCAGAACCTTAAGCTCTGCGTCCTCTTCCGCCTGTTGCAAGTGCTGGGCGCCTATGGATTCCGTGGATACTTCGAGCGTAAGAAGCATTTCCTCGAGAGTATTCCGCCTGCTATCCAGAACCTGCGCGATCTCCTGCAGGATGGTGGCTGTCCATATCCCTATCTGCGTGAGGTTCTTACCCATCTGATAGAGTTACCCCAGTTTACCGTAGCGCCCGAGGCTCCCGTAAAGCGTGCCGATGGTTATAAGACTACAGATAATAATCCCTATGTCTCTCGTCCAGAGGATGGACCGGCAACCTTTAGCCGCTACGACGGCAAGGGTCCTCTAGTAGTCCGTGTCTTCAGTTTTTCCTTCAAGAAAGGCATCCCTGAGGATACCAGCGGTAATGGCGGTGGTTATGTCTTTGACTGCCGTAGTACCCATAATCCCGGTCGATACGAGCCCTATAAGAACCTGACTGGCCTTGACGAACCCGTTATCCGTTTCCTTGAGGATGATGGCGAGATTCTTACTTTTCTGGACAGCATCTATAAGCTGGCCGATGCCCATGTGCAGCGTTACTTGCAGCGTGGTTTCACTAATCTGATGTTTTGCTTCGGCTGTACGGGTGGTCAGCACCGCAGTGTCTATAGTGCCCAGCATTTGGCCGAGCATATTCATAACAAATATGGCATAGAGGTTCACGTCTGCCATCGCGAGCAGGGTATCAGCAATATCTTCCCTGCCCGTCGTGCCATGATATTCGCTGCAGGACTCGGCACACGCCTCAAACCCCTGACGGACACCATGCCCAAGGCCCTTGTGCCCGTGGCAGGCAAGCCGTTGCTGGAACATACGCTCGAAAAGCTCAAGACAGCTGGTATACGTGATGTAGTCATTAACGTACATCATTTTGCCGATATGATAGAGGAGTGGTGTCAGCAGCATCCCATGGGCATGAATATCTGGTTCTCGGACGAGCGACAGCAGCTTCTGGAAACCGGTGGAGGCATCAAGCATGCTGCCCATCTGCTCAGCGATGCACGCGACGGCTTCCTGATTCACAATGTGGATATTCTCAGCAATGCTGACCTTCGCGCCGTCTCAGCCTTCGGTCGCGGCAAGGCTGCCACACTAGTAGTCTCAGAGCGTAATACCAACCGATACCTGCTCTTCGATGATGATATGCGACTGGTGGGTTGGACCAACATTCAGACGGGCGAGGTCAGAAGTCCTTATCCTAATCTGGATGTCCGTAAGTATCACCGTTATGCTTTTGCTGGCATCCACTATATGAATCCCTCGCTCTTCCGCTACTTTAACGAATGGCCTGATAAGTTTAGTATCATAGACTTCTACCTTAGCATCTGCAATCGCGAGCCCATCTATGGCTTTGTTCCTGCTGAGCTCCGTTTGATGGATGTGGGCAAGATTGACACTCTCTCCGAAGCCGAGGAATTCCTGAAATAAAACAATGGATAGTGTCCCTTCACGAAATTTTTTTCAACACCCTGTATGGGCTGCACTCTTTGCCTTCACAGCTGCATTCCTGTGGGGATGGGCATATCCGCTTATCAAACTGGGGTTCGATGAGTTCGGGATTACCACAGAGATGACGGGCAGTAAGATGCTCTTTGCTGGTGTACGCTTCTTCGTTTCTGGTTCTATTATTCTCTTTGTTGCCCGTATGACACATCGGTCGTTTGCCTTGAAGGATGCTGCTAAGGTTTGTGTGTGGGGGAACGTTTTTTTTCTATTGGCGTTCATATTGTTGAACACAACGTTGCACTATGCCTGTTTCTACATAGGACTGTCGCATAGCCAAGGCAGTAGGGCTGCCATCCTGAACTCGCTGAGTGTTTTTGTGCTAGTGATTATGGCCTGTTTGTTCTTCCAGAGTGACAGGCTGACGCTCAGGAAAGTGATGGGTTGCGCCATAGGTTTCGCGGGCATCCTGATGCTTAATCTGAGTAGTGAGGGGAGCGGTTCATTCACCTGGATGGGCGATGGTATGATAATCCTGAATGCTCTGTGCGGTGCCTGTGCAGGATTGATGACGAGGGGCATAGCCAGGCGCGTAGATGTGTTTGTGGGGACGGGCTATAGTTTGGGCATCGGTGGAGCTTTGCTGGTGATACCCGGTCTGCTGATGGGAGGCACATTACCCAATGTTACCATTGTCGGGCTCCTGTACCTGCTGATGCTCATTGGCATCTCTACGATAGGCTTTACTCTCTACAACAAATTGTTGACGTGTAACCCTGTGGGTAGGATTGCGATATGGAATTCTTTGATACCTGTGGTGGGTGCCGTAACCTCGTGTCTGTGTCTTCACGAGCCATTTGTGTGGAACTATGCCGTGGCAGCCACGCTGACTACAGCAGGCATCTATATTATCAACAAGGGTAAAAGCTAATCGTGCAGCAGTGGCTATGCTAAAATGTCGGGTAAATCCCTTTGATATGTTGGCTTTTCTTTGTACCTTCGCACCCACAAACGACCATACTGCCCTTAAATGGAGATTCAACAACTACAGAATATATATGCTAAACATCCGGGTGTGAAGGCTTTGGCAGCTGTGCTGAAGTCTTCCCATAAAGTCATACAAATCTCCGGATTGCAGGGAAGCAGTGCACCCATGGTGTTTGCAGCGATGGCCTCTTCCCAATCTATCTGTGGGAATGCGAATCCCTTTATGTTCGTTTTAGATGATGAGGAAGAGGCAGGCTATTTCTATCATGACCTAACTCAGATGATGGGGCAGGAGCAAGTGCTCTTTTTCCCCAGCAGCTATAAGCGTGCCATCAAATATGGCCAACGCGATGCCGCCAACGAAATTCTCCGCACCGAGGTGCTGACTAAACTATCAGCCTCTCAACTCTCCACCGCCTCTCAACTACCAACTCAGGACTCTACACTTTACATAGTAACCTGTCCTCAGGCCCTTGCCGAATTGGTTGTTACACAAGAGAAGCTGAGCGAGCAGACACTCTCGCTGCAGACCGGTGAAAGGGTAGATATTATGTTTGTGCAGGAGACGCTGATGGAGTTTGGTTTCAAGCGGGTTGACTATGTTTATGAGCCAGGGCAGTTTGCTGTCCGTGGTAGCATCATTGATGTGTATTCCTATTCGTGCGAACTGCCATACCGTATAGACTTTTTTGGCGATGAGGTGGACAGCATACGCACCTTTGAGGTGCAGAGTCAGCTAAGCCGCACCAAGTTGCAGACAATTTCAATAGTTCATAGCTCACAATTCATAGATCATAGTTCTTCGTTAGAGTCGTTCATGAGTTTCTTGCCGAAGGATTCGGTGCTGGTAATGAAAGATCCTATGTTCGTGGCCGATATGGTGGAACAGGTATATCAGGATGGTTTTTCTAAACAGGCATTGACAGAAGGATTAGAGATTCGGGAAGAGATATTAGAGAAATCATCTGTTCTTGTTAATCCAGAGGAGTTCAAGAAACAGCTCCTCGATTTCCGCCGCATAGAATTAAGAAGCATCAGTATTGACTCTCAACTTTCAACCCTCAATACACGACTATCATTCAGTACTCACCCTCAGCCCGTTTTCCATAAGAACTTTGAGTTGCTGTTCCAGTCGTTCCGCCAATATATAGAGGACGGCTATCAACTATACATCCTGGCGGACAGCCGGAAGCAGACCGACCGAATGGAGAGTATCTTCGAGGAGCAAGGGACGAATATCTCTTTTACACCTGTTGATAAGACCATACATGCAGGCTTTGTGGATGACAACCTGAAGTCTTGCTTCTTTACCGACCACCAGATATTTGACCGTTACCATAAGTACAACCTGCGCACTCAACAGACGCGTACTGGCAAGGTAGCGCTGACGCTGAAGGAACTGCAGCAGTTTGAGATAGGTGACTATGTGGTGCACTTAGATCATGGCGTGGGACGTTTTGGTGGACTGGTGCGCATACCCAATGGAGACAAGATGCAGGAGGTGATCAAGATTATCTATAACCACGACGATGTGGTGTTCGTCTCGATTCACGCCCTGCACAAAGTATCTAAATACAAAGGCAAGGAGGGCGAGCCGCCGCGTATCAGCACCCTGGGTACAGGAGCCTGGGAGCGCATGAAGGAACGTACGAAGACAAAGATTAAAGACATCGCCCGCGACCTGATAAAACTATACAGCCGACGACGCGAAGAGAAAGGTTTCTCTTATTCGCCCGACAGCTTCATGCAGCATGAACTGGAGGCCAGTTTCCTCTATGAGGATACGCCCGACCAGTTGAAGGCTACTCAGGATGTGAAGGCCGATATGGAACGTGCCCGCCCCATGGACCGATTGGTATGCGGTGATGTGGGCTTCGGAAAAACTGAGGTGGCCATACGTGCTGCCTTTAAGGCTTGTGCCGACAATAAGCAGGTGGCCGTCCTGGTGCCCACAACGGTACTGGCTTATCAGCATTTTCGCACTTTCTCAGGTCGTCTGAAGGATTTCCCTGTCAGGATTGCCTACCTGAGCCGTGCCCGTACAGCATCGCAAACAAAGGAAGTGTTAGAGGGCCTGAGGAATGGTACCATAAATATTGTAATAGGTACGCATAAACTGATTGGCAAGGGCGTGAAGTTCAAGGATCTGGGCCTGCTTATCATAGACGAGGAGCAGAAGTTCGGTGTAAGCACCAAAGAGAAGTTGCGCCAGATGAAAGTGAATGTGGACACGCTGACGCTGACGGCTACGCCCATTCCCCGAACACTGCAGTTCAGCTTGATGGGAGCTCGCGACCTAAGCGTCATTCAGACACCGCCGCCTAACCGCTATCCCATTCAGACGCAGTTGAGCGTGTTCAGTTCGGAGGTGATAGCCGATGCTATCAACTTCGAGTTGAGCCGTAACGGACAGGTATTTTTCGTGAACAACCGTATCAACAACCTTCCAGACCTGGAGGCTCTCATCCATAAGCATGTGCCTGATGCACGAGTTGCCATTGCACACGGACAGATGTCGCCAGAGGCACTGGAGAACATCATGATGGGCTTTGCCAACTATGACTACGACGTGCTGCTCAGTACCACTATCATAGAGAGCGGACTGGATATCCCCAATGCCAATACGATTATCATAAACGGTGCACAGAACTTCGGCTTGAGCGACTTGCACCAGATGCGCGGTCGTGTGGGACGCTCTAACAAGAAGGCTTTCTGTTACTTGCTGGCTCCGCCATTGAGCGCCCTGACCATAGATGCACGCCGACGTCTGCAGGCCATAGAGAATTTTTCTGATTTGGGCAGCGGCATACATATTGCCATGCAAGACTTAGATATACGTGGTGCAGGAAATATGCTGGGCGCTGAGCAGAGTGGCTTCATAGCCGATTTGGGGTACGAAGCATACCAGAAGATTCTCTCGCAGGCAGTGAAGGAACTGCGAAACGATGAGTTCCAGGATTTGTATAAGGAGGAAGTGAAGGCCGGCAATATCACCAGCGGAACGGATTTTGTGGAGGAATGTATCATAGAGAGCGACCTGCCGATGTCTTTCAGCGAGGAATATGTGCCTACCAGCAGCGAACGTATGTTATTGTACCGTGAACTGGATGGCTTGGAGCGTGATGCCGATGTGGAGCAGTTTCGCCAACGTATGATAGACCGCTTTGGTCCCATCCCTGCCGATGGTGAGGAGTTGATACGTGTGGTAAAGCTACGTAGCCTGGGACGTTATTTCGGTTGTGAGCGTATCATGCTGAAGCAGGGTAGGATGCGCCTGCAATTCATTTCTAACCCCGATAGTGCCTTCTACGACAGCGAGGCTTTCCGCAAGGTCATTGCATTTGCCACCACTAATGCGCATATCTGCAAGGTGGATAATAGCAAAAATCAGTTCAAACTACTCATAACAGATGTGACATCCGTGGAGCAGGCCAACGCATTGCTCGCACAGATGCAAAGTTGTAAGGCTTAATATATCAGCAAAAGCATTGCTATTTCATTCGTCTGAGTACTTCCTTGTAGTAACTTTCGGTGCCACGTTGTGTGTAATTAGGTCCTCCGTTCCATAAACGGATAGCTTTTTCGATGTCGTTAGATGGATTGTACTTTGACTGAATAAGATGGAACATCTCCTTTGATTTGGTCACATCGAATCTGTCTGCCAGGGTGTAGCGCTTTTCGCTGCCACGTCTCTTTAAGATGTTATTGCATTCACGCACGGCAATTGGGGTTATCTGTAAAACACCTGCAGATTTTCCTCCTACAGCATTTGGGTTTCCTCTGCTCTCAACATGAATGATAGCATTAATCACAGACGACCAGTCAAACGGTGTTGAGTCTGCGGACTTCTCGGTAGCTCCTGCACCGAAAGGCATCAAAAACAGGAACGACAAGATTAGACATGATTTATTCATTGATCTTTTCATGGTTTTAGCATTTAAAGAGCATAGACAATGCCCTTAATTAAACAATAATCCCCGGTGTCTTGTCACAAGACATTAGGGAAATCTTACGATTGGTATTTTTGGCAAAGATATATAATTAAATCGATTCATCTTTAATTTAGAGGAGGAATTTTATGTTTTTTTAAGTTAATTTTTCAATTTTCCTCTTATAATATTTTTCTGTTGCTTTCTTTTGGCTATTTGGATTTTCTTTGTAATTTTGTGCGAATTTTGACAATATTTACACAGAAACTAATGAAATCTTTTCTTTTAACCGCAAGCATCCTGATGTGCGGCACATTGGGTGCAGAGGCTCAAGTGCCAGGGCCCACTATGGGTTGGAGCTCGTGGAATACCTTCGCCGTTAACATCTCCGAGAATATTATCAAGGGGCAGGCTGACGCCATGGTCTCTCAAGGGCTGAAGGATGCCGGCTACCAGTATATAAACATTGACGACGGTTTCCAATATGGACGTACTTCTAATGGCAAGGTACGCATTCATCCCCAGCGTTTTCCCAACGGTCTGAAGGTGGTCAGTGACTATATCCACTCCAAGGGTCTGAAGGCTGGTATATACAGTGATGCGGGCGACTGCACCTGTGGTAGTATCAGTAACGGTGATACGCAGAACACCAATGTAGGTATGTATGGCTACGAGCAGGTGGATGCGGACTATTACTTCAAGGAGTGTGAGTTTGACTTTATTAAAGTGGATTATTGTGGCGGCCGTCACCTGAACCTGAATGAACAGGAGCAGTACACAGCCATCCATAATGCCATTGTGAATACAGGACGTGATGTGCGCTACAACCTGTGTCGTTGGGCTTACCCGGGTACGTGGTGCCATGATATCTCCACCTCTTGGCGTACCACGGGCGATATTTACGATGGTTGGGCCTCTGTAAAGGGTATTTTGGCTGAGAATCTGTATTTATCTGCCTATTGCTATGATGGCTGCTACAACGATATGGATATGCTGGAGGTCGGTCGTTCTATGACAGAGGAGGAGGATAAGACGCACTTTGGTATGTGGTGCATCATGTCAAGCCCTTTGCTTATTGGTTGTAACATGGCTACCATCAAGGAACGTCCGTTGGAGCTGCTTAAGAATCCAGAACTGATAGCCCTGAACCAAGATCCTCTGGGTCTGCAGGCCTATGTGGTGCAGCATGCGGGCGAGACCTACGTACTGGTGAAGGATATTCTCACGCTACATGGCAAGACGCGTGCTGTGGCACTCTATAACCCTTCTGATAGGGATGAGGAGATGTGCCTGAGTTTCAGTGAAGTGGATTTGGGCGGAAAGGTGAAAGTGCGCGACCTCTTCGAGCATCAGGACCTTGGTGAGAAGGAAGGGGCGATGTCTGTTGTGGTGCCCGCTCATGGCACCCGTATCTATAAACTGGAGGCCGAAAATCGCTTGGAGCGTTATATTTATGAGGCAGAGACAGGTTTTATGCAGGACTATCAGGAGATATATAACAATCAGTCCATTGGCTCCGGTATCTACGAGACTAACTCCTCTGCCAGCGGTGGTGCCTTTGCCAGTTGGTTGGGCGGCAAGAGAAGCAACTCGCTCAAGTGGCGTGATGTATATGTTATAGAGGAGGCTGACTATACGCTTCATTTCTGTGGAAGCTCGGCTGATGAGCGTCAGCTTACCGTTGTCCTGAACGGTGAAGATGTGGACAAACTTACCATGACTACCACCAGTTGGTCTACCTTCAAGGAGTATAATCTGAATGTTCACCTCAAGGCAGGTTCCAACACCATAGAGATTTATAATGATAAGGCTTGGATGCCCAATATGGACTATATGAGTCTGGAGAAGGTGGGTGAGAAAACTATACAGGGAAGAAAGTTAGAGGAGACTGTTCATCACCTTGAAACATTGATGCATAACTCTTTGATACCAAGTAAATTGCATAATAATATTGAAAGTCTTTTAGGAAGAGCAAAGGCTGAGGATTTGACGGACTCAAAAATTAAGTCTATCATTAATGAGGCGCAGACAATTCAGAAGTCAGTTGCGCAAATAGTTCCTATATGCATAGAGTACCAATACTGGAAGGAATATGCCAGCAAGACGGTAGAGGCGAGTATGGAATCATCGGCCCTGACATCGTTCCAGAAGAAGATAGATCGTGCTGATCAGACATTGGCGCAGGCAACGTCTGAGTCACAGGCCAATACCTCACTGAACAGTCTGAAATCGGCTGTAACAACCTATTTGAACTCTTCCAATGCTGTTCCCAAGGAGGGCCAGTACTTGGATATGACACTCTTCCTTACCAACTATGACTTCACCACCAAGGAAGGGTGGCAGGGCGACCCTACCTATCGCGATGGCTGTGGTGAGGAGTTTAATAAGTCCTTCGATATGTACCAGACGCTCCCCAATATGCGTCCGGGTGTCTATACAGTCCGTTGTAATGCCTTCTATCGTACTGGCGGCAACGATGGTGGTGCTGCCTATAGATCGGGTAAGGAGAATATCCAGGCATACCTGTATGTAAATGATAAATCCAAGAAACTGAAATCCCTCTATTCCGAGAAATGGCCTGATGCCTCTAAGTACGGTTCTGTGGATAATCAGAACGGCTATCCACACAGTATGTATGCTGCTGGCATCCGTTTTAGCGAAGGCTGTTATCAGAATGAACTGGCATTTACGTTGCAGGAGAAAGGTACACTACGCCTTGGCCTCAAGTGCGACAAGAACAATGGTAGCAGCTGGTGCTGCTTCGATAACTTCTCGCTGCTGTATCAGCCCCTTCCTGACTATTATGATGCCATAGAACCTGTAGTGAAGGTAGTGGTAAAAGAAACCCCAGATGAATATAACATCCAGGGTATGAAGGTGGATAAAGACCAGAAGGGCATTGTTATCTCTAACGGTAAGAAGGTGTTAAGGAAATAACCTTCTGCTTTATTATTTTTCTCTCGCTACCCATACAAAGCCGCCACGTGGCTGGCAGGTAACTCTTTCAGGCAGGGTTGTATCAATACGGATGTCCCACGGGTCATCCGCTTCTTTGTTGTCTTCAAAGAGGGTGGCAGAGATTTTCCCCTTGAATGGAACAAGGACATCCAGTGTCTTCTGTTCGTCTGTCCCGTTGATGCCTGCTATGTACCAGGTCTTGCCACTTCTGCGGGCCAGCACAACACTCTCACCAGGATAGCCGCCGATGAATCTTGTCTCGTCCCATACGACGGGTAGATGTGTAAGGAAGTCCTGCACCTGCTGTGGTTGAGTCAGGAAACTTTCGGGTCGGTCGGCCAGATGTTGAAGTCCGCTCTCGTAAAGCACCGTCAGAGCCAACTCGTGGGCGTGGCTGGTAATGTGGGGATGTTGCGAGTCGCTGAAGGCACAGGGCGTGTAATCCATGGGGCCCACGACGTTTCGAGTGAACGGCAGGGTGGCATTGTGCTGGGCAGCCTTCTCTGTAAAGGTTGGTACATTGTTGTACCATTCAGCACCATATACACCCTCAGTAGTCAGCAGGTTGGGATAGGTACGTTGCCAGCCACGAGGGATGGTTGCACCGTGGAAGTTGATGGTAAGGTGATGGCGGGCGGCACATTCCATCAGGTCTATGCAGTAGGCCATATTCAGGTTGTTGTCGCCGCTGAAGAAGTCTACTTTCACGCCTGCTACGCCAATCTGCTGGCACCAGGCAAACTCTTTCTCGCGATCCTCTGGCTTGTTAAGTCTGAACTTAGGGCCAGGAGCTCCGTTTATCCATCCCACGCTGGAGTTGTACCATATCATGGGCTTTACGCCCTTTTCCTTGGCATAGTTTACGGCATCAATGATGCTCTTTCCGTCCTTCATCTCGTCCCATTCGGCATCTATTAACACGTAAGGCAGATGTAGCTGGGCGGCAAAGTCCACATACTTCTTGATAATGTTCAGGTCGTTAGACCCATGGTTATATGCCCAGTACACCCACGATACCACGCCAGGTTGAATCCAACTGGTGTCTGCCAGTTTGCACGGGTCACAAAGGTCTGTCACCAATGTAGATTCCACTACATCGGCCAACGTACCTATTATCATCACCTTCCAGGAACTCTGTTGGGCTATTTGCTCGTTTTTGTCGTGTCTGATAAAGAAATCGTGTTTCCCGTCCACACTATAGAACGAAGAAGCCGCCTGGTCGTGATGGATGTTTGCCTCGGTTAACAAGGCAAAGATTTGATTGCGGAATTCAAACAGTGCAGGGTATGACAAGTGGTCGCCTGCCTTGTAGGAACGGTTCTTGGGATAGAATCCCTCATAGCCGTCTGTCCAGTTCATCATCCACGAATTTTCGAAAGGGATGGAGACGTTTACGTCAGTCTCGGCCTTGTCACCCATACTCTCGCGACCAACTTTCTGGAAGGCTACACCGTCATTGTATACTCTGATGCGTAGTACACCGCCGCTCTGCAGTGAATAGGTTGCTTCCTTACCCTTGTTGGTACAATGTAGCCGTTTGCCCGTCAGCATCTGATAATCCTCCTTGATGCTGCGAGTACTGCCATCGTTTATACCTTCCATCTTGGCCGTATAGATTTCTGTCCACTTTCCGTTCTGCTTATAGCTGACGGTAAAGTGGTTGTTGGACTTCTCGGCCTTGATGCGTCCGTTGGGTGATATAATACTCTGTGCTGTCGTCGTTATTGCTAAGCCCATAAAGGCCAAGCATAAAATGATATGTTTCATGAGTTAGTTGTTTGGTCGTTTTGGAAATTAGTCGTTTGGTTGTTTGGTCGTTTGGGGGGCAGCGACCCAATCATCAATAAGTCTGCGTGCAATGGATGCCTTGTCTGGTATCTCGGGCATGTTGTCGCGCGTGAACCATCCGCCTTCGCAGAGCTCCTCTTTCTGAAGGCTCAGTTCGCCTCCGTCGTAATCTGCCGTAAAGCCAACCATCAGACCAAAAGGGTATGGCCAGGGCTGACTACCAAAGTATCGCAGGTTCTTTATCCTGATGCCGGCCTCTTCGCGCACCTCGCGTTCCACACATTGTTCCAGTGACTCTCCTGTCTCTAAGAATCCTGCCACCAAGCCGTAATGCTCTCCTCGGAAGTTACGTGCTCTCACCAGCAGGATGCGATCGTCACGCTGTATGCGTACTATTATAGCTGTAGCCGCTGATGGCCACCATTCCTTTCCACATTCTGTACACTTTTTACTGATGTCTGTCATCCATTTGTTGGTGCCGCCACATACACCGCAGAAACGTGTGTTCTGGTCCCAATACAATAGTTCGGCTCCCTTGCCGGCAAGTTGATAATCTTCTATGCTTAGGACGGCATGTGTCTTTCGCAGCCCCATCATCTGCAGACCTGGAGTTCCTATGATGGGTGCATCCAGTCGGACAACCTTCACCTCGTCCTCTCCTATGTGCAGGGTGGTGATATAGTTCCAGTCTTTCAGTGGAACAGGGGGCTCTAAACCAAAGGGGATATTCCCCTCAGTGGTGAGAAGAATATCCTCTTGGCAATATACTAAATAGCGAATCATTAGATGCCTAATGCCTTCTTAACTTCCTCTACCTTGGCCTTGGCACGTTCTACGCAGCTCTGGTAGCAGTTGGCACAACCCATAGTGTCCTTCAGTTCCAGATAGAACTTAATCTTAGGCTCTGTACCGCTGGGGCGGACGCTTACCTTGGTGCCATCCTCGCAGAAGTATTGCAGTACGTTGCTTGTGGCAGGCATATCAAGTGCAGATTCGTTTCCGTTTCCGTCGTACTTCTTCAATGTCTTGAAGTCGCGAGCCAGAACCACCTTGCTGCCGGCAATCTCCTTAGGAGGATTGGTGCGGAAGTTCTCCATCATTGCCTTAATCTCGTCAGCACCGGTCTTACCGGGTTTCACTACATTGATGGTGTGCTCATAGCTGAAGCCGTATTCCAGATAGATGTCCATCAGCAGGTCGTAAAGGGTCTTCCCCTGATCCTTGGCCCATGCGGCAATCTCGCAGATCAGGCAGATAGAAGCTGGTGAATCCTTGTCGCGTACCTTATCGTAGGGCAGGAATCCGAAACTCTCCTCACCACCGCCAATATATTTCTGCTTGCCTTCGCTCAGGGCAATTTCGCGTGCAATCCACTTAAAGCCTGTATAGCAGTCGCGCAACTCAACGTTGTTCTTCTCAGCCATCTTGGCAATCACCTCGGTAGTTACAATGGTCTTAACCAGGAAGTCGCTGGGCTTCAGGGTACCCAGGGCCAGTTTGTTCTTGATGATGTAGTAGCAGAACATCATACAGGTCTGGTTGCCATTGATGATAATCCACTCGCCCTTGGGGTCGCGGCATACAATAGCCAGACGGTCAGCATCAGGGTCAGAGGCAATCACCAGGTCGGCATTCAGCTTGGTACCCAGTTTCATACCCAAAGTCATAGCCTCGGCATTCTCGGGGTTAGGGCTGACCACTGTGGGGAAGTTACCGTCGATAACCATCTGCTCAGGCACAACGTTGATATTCTGGAATCCCCAGCTGCGCAGACACAGAGGAACGATAACGCGTCCTGTTCCGTGCATAGGGCTGTATACAATGTTCAGGTCTTTCTGGCGCAGGATGACATCCTGGTCTACCATAGCCTCCTTAACGGCTGTCATGTAGTCGTAGTCCATCTCGCCGCCTATGATGGTGATAAGGTCTTTGTTGCCCTGGAACTTTACATCCTCGATGGCTACCTTGTTCACCTCATCGATAATGCCTGTATCATGTGGGGAGAGTACCTGTGCACCGTCGCTCCAGTATGCCTTGTATCCGTTGTATTCGCGAGGGTTGTGGCTGGCCGTTACATTTACACCGGCAACAGCACCCAACTGGCGGATAGCAAAACTTATCTCGGGGGTGGGGCGGAGGCTCTCGAAGAGATATACCTTGATGCCGTTGGCACTGAAGATGTCTGCAACGCTTTCAGCAAACATACGGCCGTTGTTGCGACAGTCGTGACCTACAACTACGCTCTTACCGCCCTCGGGGAAGGCCTTATTGATGTAGTTGGCAAATCCCTGAGTAGCCATACCCACAATGTATTTGTTCATGCGGTTGGTGCCGGCACCCATAATGCCGCGCAAACCACCAGTACCAAATTCCAGGCTCTGATAGAAAGCATCAACCAGGGGATTCTTGTCTTCGTTATCCAACATGGCCTTGATTTCGGCCTTTGTCTCATCATCATAATAGGGAGAGTTCAGCCACGAAAGGGCTTTTTCCTCACATTCTTTTATTAACTGTGTATCCATATTCTTTGTTTTTATGAAATAAATTTTCATCGCAAAGGTATTGAAAAGTTGCGAATTGGCCAAGAAAAAATAACCTATCTTTTGCAGGTTGATAACTTTTTTGTACTTTTGCAACTTAATAAGAGTATACATTTTTGAATCGTTTTTTTAATGCAACATATAAGGAATTTCTGCATCATCGCCCATATCGACCACGGAAAGAGCACACTTGCCGACCGTCTTTTGGAATATACCCACACCATCGAGGTTACTAAGGGCCAGATGTTGGATGATATGGATCTGGAGCAAGAGCGTGGCATAACCATTAAGAGTCACGCTATACAGATGGAATATAACTACCAGGGAGAAAAATACATCCTTAATCTTATCGATACGCCGGGACACGTGGACTTCTCTTATGAGGTATCACGCAGCATTGCCGCCTGCGAGGGTGCCTTGCTTGTTGTGGATGCTACTCAGGGTGTTCAGGCACAGACCATCAGCAACCTGTATATGGCTATCGACCACGACTTGGAGATTATCCCCGTCATCAATAAGTGCGATATGCCCAATGCCATGCCTGATGAGGTAGAGGACGAGATTGTGGAACTTATCGGCTGTAAGCACGAAGAGATTATCCGTGCCAGCGGTAAGACAGGTATGGGTGTGGAGGACATCCTGAAGGCTGTTGTAGAACGTATTCCTTGCCCCAGAGGCGACGAGAATGCTCCCCTGCAGGCTCTTATTTTCGACTCCGTCTTCAATTCCTTCCGTGGTATCATTGCCTACTTTAAGATTGTCAATGGAAGCATCAAGAGCGGCGATCAGGTACAGTTCATCAATACCGGCAAGGAATATAAGGCTGATGAGATCGGTGTCTTGAAGATGGATATGATGCCGCGTAAGGTACTGCATTGTGGCGATGTAGGCTATATCGTCTCGGGTATCAAGACGGCTACCGAGGTGAAGGTGGGTGATACCATCACTACTGTCGAGAATCCCTGCAAGGAGGCTATTGCCGGATTCGAAGAGGTGAAGCCTATGGTCTTTGCGGGTGTTTATCCTATCGAGACAGAGGATTTCGAAAATCTGCGTGCCAGCCTCGAGAAGTTGCAGCTCAACGATGCCAGCCTTACCTTCCAGCCAGAGAGTTCTGTTGCCCTAGGCTTCGGTTTCCGTTGTGGCTTCCTGGGCCTGCTGCACATGGAGATTATTCAGGAGCGACTGGACCGCGAGTTCAATATGGATGTCATTACCACCGTGCCCAACGTATCATACCTTATCTATGATAAGCAGGGCGAGGTAAAGGAAGTACATAATCCCTCTGGTATGCCTGATGCTACGCTCATCGACCATATCGAGGAACCCTATATTCATGCAACCGTCATAACGAATACCGCTTATATCGGCAATATTATGACGCTATGCCTGGGCAAACGAGGTGAACTGCTGAAGCAGGAATACATCAGCGGTAACCGTGTGGAGTTGCAGTATGCTATGCCCCTTGGCGAGATAGTAATAGACTTCTACGATAAGCTGAAGAGTATCAGTAAGGGCTATGCCTCCTTTGACTACCATCAGTCGGGCTTCCGCCCCAGCAAGTTGGTCAAGATGGATATCCTGCTGAATGGCGAACCTGTGGATGCCCTTAGCACCCTGACACACTTTGATAATGCCGAGACCTTCGGCCGTCGTATGTGCGAGAAGCTAAAGGAGTTATTGCCTCGTCAGCAGTTCGATATAGCTATTCAGGCTGCTATCGGAGCCAAGATTATTGCACGCGAGACCGTTAAGCAGGTACGCAAGGATGTGTTGGCCAAATGTTACGGAGGTGACGTCAGCCGTAAGCGCAAGCTTCTCGAGAAACAGAAGAAGGGTAAGAAACGTATGAAGCAGATTGGTAACGTTCAGGTACCGCAGAAAGCCTTCCTTGCCGTTCTGAAACTGGATTAAATAGCACCTTAGCCTAAATACCATAAAAAAAACGAAAATGGATAGAAGAAGAGACATTGCACGCGAGATTTCCAGAATCTACTGCACACTAACCCCTCCTGCAGTACAAATCTTGGGCAGCATTCTTGTGCCCATGAAATTCCAGAAGGGTGACACTATTTTGCAAGAAGGACAGGTGTGCCGTAACCTTTATTTTGTCGAGAAAGGTATGGTACGTCAGTATTACTATAAGAACAATAAGGACGTTACCGAGCATTTCAGTTTCGAGGGCCGTATCGTCTTTTGCATCGAGAGTTTCCTCAAGCAGGAACCCAGCCGTCTTATCGTGGAGGCATTAGAGAATACCAAGGTCTATGCCATCCCCTATGACGACCTTAACAACCTTATGGTTCGTAATCAGGAAATCGAGATGCTTTACAGGAAGATTTTGGAGCATGTAGCTATCAGCTCTCAGGAACATGCCGACAGCCAGCGTTTCGAGAATGCTACCGAGCGTTACGAGCGACTCCTGCGCGAGAAGCCCGAGATTGTCCTTCGTGCCCCCATGGTGCACATTGCCAGTTTCCTGCAGATGACGCCCGAGACACTCTCGCGTGTACGTAATGGAACAGTGCAGAATAATACCAAGCAGCATTCGCCCAAAGATCAGAATGATGCCTGGTGGACGCATGCTGGCAAGTAAAAAAAACTATACTGTTTTCTTGTATAAGTGCAGAAAATACTATAATTTTGCATTGTCAAACGCGATAGTGGCTCAGTTGGTAGAGCATTGGCTTCCCAAGCCGAGGGTCGCGGGTTCGAGTCCCGTCTATCGCTCTTGTCAGATGTTAGTGTCTGTTTATCATGTAAATGCCATCACTCTTTGGAAGTGATGGCATTTTCTTTATTTCAGGTCTCCTACCTTTATTTCGTCCTTGTCGTTATAGTTCAGGTTCTCACCTGCCATACCCCAGATGAAGGTATAGTAGTAGGTGGCACTGGCACAGTGGATGCTCCACTCAGGCGACATGATGGCTTGCTCGTTATGCAACCATACCACACGGCTCTCCTGAGGTTCGCCCATGATGTGGCTGATGGCTTGTCCCTCTGGCAAGTTAAAGTAGTAATAGGCTTCTACGCGTCTTCCGTGGGTGTGAGGGGGCATAGTGTTCCACACAGAGCCTTCCTGCAGTTGAGTCAGTCCCATCTGCAATTGGCAAGGCCCTTCCTCCAGTGCTGTGTTTACAATCAGCTGGTTAATGGTGCGCAGGTTGCTCTCTGCTTTAGTGCCTAGCGGCTTTTCCTTCGTGCCCACGATAACGGCTTTCAGACTTTGCACCTTGCCGTTCTTGCGTCCGTCTAATGTTACCCACTGTGTCTTGTAGTGTTGGTGGGCTGTAGCGCTATTGAGGTAGAACTTGGCAGGGTTCTTGGAATCCTTCGAGCGGAAAACGACCTCTTTGTTGGTGTCGATATCTTTGCCGTTCTTGTCCTTACCCAGCCATCCGCGACCCACGTAAAGGGCTTCGCTGTATCCCAGCGGATATTCCTGTCCGTCCACGATTACCACACCGTCACCACCAGTATTGATAATTCCCAGTTCGCGGTTGCGCATGAAATAGTCGGCTCGCAACTGAGGGTGGGTCTCCAGTTTCAGGTCTTTTGTTACAGGCATGGCTCCACCATAGATAAACCGGTCATACATCGAGTAGGTCAGGTTTATCTCGTCGGGCGCCATCACCTTTTCCATTACGAATCTGTCTCGCAGCGTCTGCGTGTCGTAGTGTTTTACATCGGCAGGATGACAGGCCGTCTGGAACGTCATGTTCTGTTGGGCGTAAGAATGAAGGGCGAAGAGTGAAGATTGTAGAATCATCATCACCAGTGCAATCATTTTCCTTTCCATAGTCATATCTTTTATAGTCATATCATTCTGTTTTTATTATTAATCCTTCACTTCATCACCGACGATTCGTCGGCGATTGAATAACATCATTACGCAGGTAAATACGACCAGTATTCCCATACCGATCCAATTTAGATTGTTCACGCATTTATAAATGACCCATCCAAACAGCGAACTGGCAAAATCCAGTGCACCGGCCTCGAATCCTTCGGGTATCCTGGCTGCATTATCGCCTGTCTGCTCGTATACAGCTTGGGCGGCCTTCGTAAAAGCCGGAGCCATATCCGTAACGAAATACAATCCTATGGCCAGTGCCACCAGTCCTACAATGAAGGTTTTTACCACATTTCCCCTTGTAAAGGGCAGTACCATTACGAATACATAGAACAATCCTGCCAGTGAAGCCAAAGGCAGGAACTCGTTGCCAGGCAGCACAACAGCCAGCCCTAAGGCTACGGGTATTAGGAAAAGGCTGACTACCAGAGTGGTGGGATGGCCGATCACCAATGCAGGCGACATGCCGATGTATACCTTCCGCCCGTTAAACTTTTTCTTCACTACCTCTTGTGTTTTCTCCGAGATGGGCATCAGGCCGTCTATAAAAAGCCGCGTGATTCTTGGAATCAGTTCCATTACGGCTCCCATGGTAACACCCAGAAAGAGAATCTTCTTTATATCCAACTGTGCCAATGCACCAATTAGTGCCCCCACAATGACACCCAGTACCAGCGGCTCTCCCAGCACGCCGAATTTCTTTTTCAGTCCTTCGGCATCGATGTCCAGTTTGCTGAATCCCGGGATCTTGTCCAACAACCAGTTGATGCCCATGGCGAAGGCTGTAAAACTCTGGCAGAAGGGTTGGGGAATAGAGATACCGTCCATTCCCTCGTAGTAACGCTGGAACTTGCCTGCCGTAAGGTCGGCCATCACCAGTGTGTTGATATAGCATACGATAGCTGCAAAATAGCCCCATGCCAGACTTTCTCCCATCACAAAATAGGCCACAGCACCAATGAATGCAAAGTGCCAGTAATTCCATAGGTCTATGTTTACCGTTCGAGTGGTCTTTGTGATGAGCATCAGGAAGTTCACACCCAGACAAATGGGGATAATCAGTGCTCCCACAGCTGTGTTATATGCTACGGCAGCGGCAGCAGGCCATCCCATATCAAATACTCCTAGTTGCAAGTCGTACAACTCAGAGATCTCACTCAGGGGAACGCCGAAATTATTGGTCAGCAGTGCCGTCACGATGCCCAGTCCTACGAAGCCCACGCCCACATATAGTCCAGACTTCAGGGACTTTCCGAACTTCAGCCCAATGCACAGTCCGATGATGGTAAAGAGTATCGGCATCATTACCGACGCTCCTAAACTGATAATATAACTGAATACCTGTTCCATTTTCAACTATAAAACTGTCTCTAAAGTCTAAAGTCTAGCGTCTAAAGTCTCAACTATATCAGGGTTGTTTTCCAATATAAGCCAGGATGCCACCGTCTACGTAGAGGATGTGGCCATTCACGGCATCACTGGCACGAGAGGCCAGGAATACGGCAGGACCTGCCAGTTCTTCGGGGTCGAGCCAACGGCCGGCGGGTGTCTTGGCACAGATAAACGAATCAAAGGGATGACGGCTGCCATCAGCCTGATGCTCGCGCAGCGGGGCCGTCTGTGGCGTTGCGATGTAACCCGGACCGATGCCGTTACACTGGATATTATACGCACCGTATTCCGAACAGATATTACGCGTCAGCATCTTCAGTCCGCCCTTGGCGGCAGCATAGGCGCTTACGGTCTCGCGTCCCAGTTCGGACATCATAGAGCAGACATTGATAATCTTGCCTTCGCGGCGTTCCATCATCTCTGGTATAACAGCCGAGGCGCAGATGAACGGTCCCACGAGGTCGATGTCTATAACCTGCTGGAACTCCTCCCGCTTCATCTCGTGCATGGGAATGCGCTTAATGATACCTGCATTGTTAACCAGAATATCTATTTGTCCTACTTCCCTGTGAATCTGTTCCACAAGTGCTTTGACCGCATTCTCGTCGGTCACATCGCATACATAGCCTTTTGCGTTCGTGATGCCGGCCTTCTTGTAATTGTCATATCCGTTCTGCAGAGCCTCCTCGCTCCGACAGTTGAAGATGACGGTCTTGGCACCGGCCTCCACAAAGGCCTTTGCTATACTGAAACCGATGCCGTAGCAGGCACCCGTTACCCAGGCATTCTTGCCCTCTAATGAAAAAATACTCGCCATATCATTGTTTGCTACTTCTTCGTAGTCGTTGTTTTCTTGGTGGTTGTGGTCTTCTTGGTGGTTGTGGTCTTCTTAGTGGTTGTGGTCTTCTTGGTGGTCGTGGCCTTCGCCTGAGTCGTTGTCGTTACAGGAGGCGTGTAGTACTTCAGTGCTTCGGGCATCAGCTTCTGCAGGGCTGCCAGGCGCTTCTCGTCAGAGGGGTGGTCGCTGAACAGTTCGCTTTTATTGTTGCCGCTGCCTTGCTGAGCCATACGCTGCCAGAATGGAATAGCCAACTGAGGGTCGTAACCTGCCATTGCAGCAAAGATAAGTCCCATGTGGTCGGCCTCCGTCTCATTGTCGCGCGAATACTTCAGGTTGGCAAAGTTGAAGCCTATCTGTCCTGCCAAATCCAGCAACGAGGCTGCGTTACCCAATCCCTTTGCCTGTGCTACCTGTGATGCTACGGCACCGCCTATCTGTGCAGCATATTGCTGGCGCATCTGTTTCGAAAGCTGTTCGGCCGAATGCTTGGCCACGGCATGTGCTATCTCGTGTCCCAGCACAATGGCCAGTCCTGCTTCGTCCTGCGTAAGGGGCAGAATGCCTTCATACACCACAATCTTGCCGCCAGGCATACAGAAGGCGTTAACCTGGTTGTCTGCCACAAGGTTGAACTCCCACTGGAAGTTCTGCAGCTCGTTAGCATAGCCGTTATTTTTCAGGTAAGTCTCTACGGCGGTGGCCAGACGCTGGCCTACGCGCTTCACCATGGCGGTGTTGGTCTGGTTGGCCGATAGCTTCGCCCCCTTCATATAATCCTGATATTGCTGCGAACTCAGGCTCAGCACCTGTGCGTCGTCCACTAGCAGGTTTGTCTTTCGTCCGGTGATGGGAACGGTGTTGGTTGTGCCGCATGCTGTTGCCAGCAGTGCAAGGGCCATAAAGCATAATGTTTTAATCGTTTTCATTTGGTTTAAGTTTTTTGTTGATATTATTGCTGCAAAGTTACTACTTATTTTGATTAATCCAACTCATAATAGGAAAATCTTTTTTAACTCCTATGCGTAAGTTTTCCCCAATTCTTGCTATATTTGCGGAGGAAATAAACTGATGCCACTGATTATACGATGAACAAACATACAATAAACGGGTGCCCTGTAAAGAAGTCTGGGCTCGTGCTAATCCTTTTTCTGATAGCCTGTCTCGGATGCAGAGGCGAGCAGTTGGTGTATCTGAACCTGCGTCACCTTAATCAGGTGAACTATGCCGATAGTGCTGCCGTTTTGGCCATGTGGGACGAGTTGCATGCAGCCAGTACCCTGCAGGGCATAGTCAATCGCAAGCGGCCGCGCCTGTATGTAGATTATGTAATGAACGGCAGAACGGCTATTGACCAACACTGGTGGAATCTGTATCGCCGTAAGGGCGAATGGCTGGCAGGACGTGATACGCTGACACTTTATTCTGTCCAGGAGGCTGTGATGCATTTTGCCCACGAGCTGGATGGGGTAGTGGTTTACGACTCCAGGGTAGCTTCCACCAGCAATGTCGCATCGGCCGTTGCAGGCATCGATAATCTGTTGGCCCTGAGGTACGACAGCAGCGCAGAATCTCTCTATAGCCGTCTCTGTATGGCAGGGCCCCATCTGCCTGTGCGCGTTTGGCTGGTGCACCAAGACGGTACCTCGCTCTTCACGGGCGAAGGCACCTTGCCCGACTGCCGGCGTGCCTCGTCAGGTTCTCTCAAGTGCGACCCCTACTTGTGGTTCATCGAACATTACATGAAGACAGGACGTTGCCCGGGACGTTGTGCAGGATACTATCCCGACCAGATGTGGCGCAAAACGCCCACGCGCGTTACACGTAATCATCATCAGCTCACCAACCACGATTTCTTCGTCAGCCGCAAGGGCTTCTTCTTCGATCTTTCCCCCTGGGGCGATGAGCCTGCTACCGATGATCCGTCCCAACCCGTCGGCACCGACCTGAACACCCTTCGGGAAATGCTTCATCTGGCCGATAGCCTGGGCGATGGCCGTAAGATGTGTCATATCGGAGGCTTCCCAGCCTGGGCTCTCAAATACACCAGACGAGTAGGCGGCAAGCACGAGGATGTAGCCACCGAATGGCAGTTCTCGCAGCTCATCAGCTACTATAATGCCTTTAAGGATGCCGATGCAATAGCGCTGGGCGCACAGGCCAATTCATCCTTCTGGCAACATTTCCCCCTGCATAAACGCTATGCCCAGAAAAGGGTAGGCCGAACGGAACTGCAGGCACGCGGCCTGTTGGATGCAGACGGACGGGTAGATACTACGCGTACCTATTTTATAATATATGTGGGCGATTATGATGCCGCATCGTGGCTAAGCCAGATGACACCCCAACTGTGGGACGCTCCCGAAAGGGGCCAGCTGCCTATGATGTGGTGCATAAGTCCTGTACTGGCCGAGCGTGTGCCGCATGTTATGCACTACATCCGCCAGACGGCTTCTCCGCAGGATTACTTTGCCTCGGCCGATAACGGGGCCGGCTATATGATGCCAGGCACAGCCGAGGCACAGGACCTGTTAGAAGGCACGACACGCCATATCGATGCCTGGGAGGCTCATTGCCGACGGTTCTATCGTCAGTGGGGCCTCACACTCACAGGCTTTATCATCGACGGCAACGGCCCTGCTATGGGCACACGCTCGCTGGATGCATACGCCCGTTTTAGTCCTGACGGCATTGTGCCCCAGAAATGCCAGCCAGCATCGCTGCACGGCAGTATGCCTGTATTGCGTGCCGACTGGGATCTTGTCTCCAACAATCCGCACGAGGCTGCTCAGGTGCTTATCGACCGCATACACCGCTCCGAGGTTCCCTTCCATTGGTCGCGTTGCATACTCAAGAGTCCTGCATGGTACAACGAAGTAGTATGCGAAGCCTGCCGTCTGGATCCTTCCATCCAGTTGCTTGATGCTCCTACCTACTTTGCGTTGCTGCGTTTCTGGTTACAAAATAGATGAAAAATGGGGTGAGGGGAGGTAATTTTTCCTCATTATTGTTAATTTTTCTAAAATCGCCCCTTTTCCGACTTTTCGTCAAATATTTTATCCCTTTTCGATATTCTTTTTTTTAGAAAAAAAATATAACTTTGTGGCCTAAACGTAATGAAAGCGACCTGAAAGTGAAAGTTTGGTAATAATTGCACACCATTATGACGCCTTCTTGCTGCGACAGCACGTGGGCTCGTACACACTTTCATGATTTCTTTAGGTAGAAAATATAGCATGTTACTACCTTCTTACTTAAATAAGTAAATATGAAAAGGACTTGCCGTGAGGTTGGTCCTTTTTTTATTAGCAGGGTCGCCAAAGTCGAAATAACGATATAACAAAAAAAAGGCCACCCCGCTAAAGTATAGCGTCTAAAGTCTAGCGCCTAAATTCCCCATTATAGGTCCCTCTGGGGTGGGGTGCTTTGATTTATGTCAATAAAGAAGAACATTTTTGTGATTTTCTCTTGCTTAATTTGGTTGGTATACATAAATCGGCGTACCTTTGCATCAGAAAAAAGAAACATAGTGTTGTTAGTTTTAGTTTAAGGTTAAAGAAAAGTTTTTAGGTTAATTAGTTAAGGTAAAGATTGTTACTTTAAGAAGACGCAAGGTCTGCCGTGAGGTAGGCCTTAGTTTTTTTTATGCGGTGGCTCCCTGCTGATTTCTCTTACCCCATTTTTTTCCCTTGTGATTTGTTGCCCTTATGTTACATTTTGGACAAGTTAACACCTTTTAATTATCATTCTCTATGTATATTCCCCAAAATCTATGTATCTTTGCATCAGATTAATCGTATAAAACTAACTATCCTATGATATCTAATGAAATAACAATCCTTGTATTTATCCTGATTGCGGTCGTGTGTGCCGTTGCGGTGATTGTAGCGTTTAGGTTAGGCAATCGAGACAGAGATATTTACGACAAGAAATGGAGGATTTATAATCCTGCCGATACTCTGCAACATGCCGTGTAAGAATAGTAAACCCCGCTGCTAAGAAACAGCGGGGGTTATTTTTTGTCGTGTCCTATTATACTATATCTCCTTTCCCTCTTGAACAACAGGTCTGCCATTTTCGATCCATGCCAGGATGCCACCATAAAGATTAACACATTCATAGCCATTCTTTGCCAGGAGTGCTGCAGCGTTGGCCGAGCGTCTTCCACTTCTGCAATATACGGCAATGGTCTTGTCCTTGGGGAGTGTCGCTTTTGCCTTCTTTACAAATTTCTTCTGGTTGACATCAATGTTCAGTGCATTGGCGATGTGTCCGTCCTTGAATTCTTCTGCAGTACGCACATCCAGTATTACAACTGTTGAGTCGGCTATCAGCGCGGCAAATCCTTCAGGATCGGTGTTCTCGAAATCTTGCTGGCAGCAGGCTGTTGTTACTCCCAATGCTACCATCAGGCTGATTAATAGTCTCTTCATAACAGATTCATTTTATTTTTTCATATGCTGATGCAAAAATACTGTTAATAATCGAATATTTCACTTTTTTCTTCGGAATTGATAATGGTTATAGAGTTAACTTTTCACTTCTTACTCTCAACTGACTCTAATCTCTAATCTTCGACCAACGGCCGATTCTTCACACTTCACTCTTCACTTAAGGAGGGGAATGGCGACTATTCGTCACCATCACCTCCGTTGCCGCCTGTGTTGGTGCCTCCGCCTGTGTTGGCGTTATCGCCACCCTCGGGGTCTTCCACCACACCGGGATCGGAGCTCGTTACGCGCTTCACCTCGTTGCCGTTGCGGTCGTAGCAGGTGATCTGGATGCTGGTGTCGGCCAGCTCCTCCTTCAGGTCCACGTCGGGCGTGAAGATGATACGTCGGCTCTTGATCAGTGAGGTCTTCACCTCGTTCACGTTGGCCACACTCTTGGCACGCAGACCGAATCGCATGCTACCCAGTCCGGGGATGGCCACGCTGTGACCTTCTGTGGCCCATGC
>Ga0265299_10000495_pt1 | contig 49063 bp, 40 predicted proteins | sample AusTroGonzalo_MG_4_FD_193485 | JGI IMG/M metagenome (GOLD analysis project Ga0265299, IMG submission 193485) | Bovine rumen microbial communities from tropical cattle in Woodstock, Queensland, Australia - Gonzalo_02 | ecosystem: Host-associated > Mammals > Digestive system > Stomach > Rumen ...
ACAGGAATTAACAGACAAATACTTGATATTCGATGGAACAGAAACAATCTGATGACCCCGTCAAATCGCCTGTCATACAGGAGATTATTATGAGCAACCGCATTGGTGCCATCTCGGTGGAGTTGGCCAAGCGGCTCAATATTGAACCCGTGAAAGCGTTGCAACTATTCTACGAAAGCCAAACCTGCGCCGACCTCCACGACAAATCGACAGGGCTTTATCTTTACGGGGATTTGTATGTGGCGGATGAGTTTATGAGGGAGAAGGAGTATGAAGGGTAACATGTTCGACTAAACAGTTCTCTATATGACGCGTGGGAGAAGGCAGGTGAGGAGGAAGTGAAACGAATTGTTGGAAAATGAGTAAAAATTGTATTTTTGCGAGACGAAAAAATAAAATAGATTGAACTAATCCAGAATAGTACAATGGGTAAACCTTTTAAAATATTATGTATAGATGGTGGAGGCATTAAAGGACTTTATTCTGCTGAACTTCTTGCAAAATTTGAGGAAGTTTTTAGTTGCATTGTTTCTGAATGTTTTGATATGCTCTGTGGAACTTCTACTGGAGGCATCATAGCTCTTGCCGCATCGCTTAAGATACCTATGAGCGATGTAGTGAAGTTTTATCAAGAACATGGTCCTTCCATTTTCAACGAAAGAGTTAAACATAAACCAGGCGGACGGGTATATCTGCGTTCAAAGCAAATTGTTTTTGGCGGAAAATACTCCTCAAAACCCTTACGTCTAGCCCTTGAAAGCGTATTTAAGGACAAAAGAATATCAGAGAGTAACAATTTCCTTTGTGTTCCATCTTATAACACATTAACAGCCAATCCGAGAGTCTTCAAAAAGGATTTTGACAATTTCACAGAGGATGATCGTAAAAGTTATGTTGATGTCGCATTGGCTACTACTGCGGCCCCTACCTATTTCCCAGTTATGGAAATAGAAGGTGATCAATTCGTTGATGGAGGTTTATGGGCAAACAATCCTATTCTTGTTGCATTAACCGAGTACTTATATAAGTTTGCGTCAGATAAACGTTTTGACGGCCTCGAAATACTTTCAATAAGTAGTTGCCAAAAGGCTAAAGGAGAAAAGCATCATAAGCTTAATAGGGCTTTTGTTGACTGGACCGAAACACTCTTTGATGCATATTCCTTAGGTCAATCTAAATCGACAATGTTTTTATTGTCCAAATTAAAAGAAAGTTTGACATTTCCCTTCTGTTTCCACAGAATAGAGAATATACCTTTATCACCAGAGCAGGATAATATAATCGACATGGACAATGCGAGCGAGGCCTCAATGAAACTATTATTGAAGATTGCAGACAATACGGCATTGAACGAGAAAATGAATCCTGAGATAGCCCATTACTTCCAAACTAAAAAATCATTAAATCCAAAAGACTATAAATATGGCAAATAATCATGAGCAATTCAAGGCATTCCACGATGCCATTAAGGCTACTTCAACACGACGCAAGACTCTCAAGAAAAACCGAGATGCTTTGAGAGACAAAATAAAAAAATACTTTAAAGATAATCACAGCGAATATATTCAACCATCCTTTTATTGGCAGGGTTCATATGCTATGTACACACTACTTAACCCTATTAAAGATGAAAATGGCTTAGGCGCATATGATCTTGATGATGGAGTATATTTCGAAAGCGATGACATAAATGACCGCAAGTCTATCAACTGGTATCATAATAAAGTGTTTGAAGCAGTAAAAGACCATACAGATAACGGAGCAGAGGATATTGATCCTTGCGTAAGAGTACAATATGCTGATGGTCATCACATAGATCTCGCCATCTACTTTTTGCATACTACTGAAGACAAGACGATGCTTGCGCATAGAGCTGAACCGTGGCATGAATCCAATCCTGATGAAATGATAGATTGGTTCAGTAACGAATGTGATGATAAAACAAAACTGCGTGAGATTGTTCGTTTTATGAAAGCATGGTGCGAATACAAGCGTAGCGAAGGTACTAAAATGCCGAGTGGCTGTATCATGTCGATGCTCACATCTAAGTATTATCAATGGAATGATGAGAATCGATATGATATTGCCATGAGAGATATACTGAAAAATATGTATGATGACCTTAGTGTAGAAGGGCACTTTCATTGTTGGAGACCAGTCGCTCCCTATGAGGACCTTTTTGGAAATTACACTAAAAGCAGAAAAGAAACTTTCCTAAAAGAACTGAAATCTTTTAAAGAGGATGCCGAGAAGGCTATTGCCAGCAAGAATCCACATGATGCATGTATAAGATGGCAAAAACATTTCGGCAACAGATTCAGCTGCTCCACTGCCAAAGATGTGGATGAGGATGCCTCGCATCAATCTTTTTCAGGTACTATACGAGGTAATAGTCAATATGCTTGATACAAAAGTTGCACTAGATGCGTGCCTAAGATTACTTTTAAACGAATACGATATAGAGGAGGTAGATGCTATCCCCAGGGTTAAGCCTCAGCCTCACGTTCGCATTTGGAAAGTGTTGATACCGGCATTGGTTGCAGGAAAGGCAGAGGATATTGAGGCGTATATCCTATTCCCCCTCGAATTTCCGTATTCCATGCCTTGCGTAATTCTGCTTGACGACAGATTCATACACTTACCACATATTTCATTAAAAACACGCACATTATGTCTTTATGAGGAAGGTGTGATATATGATGTTAATAATATAGAAGGTATTATTCGCGACAATATTGAAAAAACAAGAAAGTGGGTAGAATTATATTATGGTCGAGACAATACAGAAGAGTACACTCAAGAGATAAGAAACTATTGGAATGAACAATACGATGGCGAGACAATCGTAGATGATTGTTGGACGCTGTCAGGTGATATCCCTTCAAAAACCTGTGAAATGACAGGAATGGTCTATGCCAAAAAGAATCTTAGAGATGATGAAACACAGGCTATGTTTTTGGTGTCTTCGGACGAAAACGACCACACGATTGCATATATTCGAAAGCATTATGAAAGAAAAGACCTACCTGTCTTGTATATCGCATCGTTAAAGATAGCAACGATGCCACCATATTATATAACAGGACAGGAGTTGATTACAAGAATCACAGACGAAGACGATCAAAATATTTTCAAGAAGTTCATAAATAAGCATAACCATGGGTATGTGCTTTTCCCTATCGGTTTGGGTTATGCTCTCGGAGGAGTGCACATTTGTAGATTAAACGTTAATAGGCCAGGTTTCCGAAAGGGCGCTTTGAGTCCTTTCAGTGTACTGACAAAATTTGAAAATAAAAATAAGAAATTAGAAAGACTTTATATCTCAATATTTAATGAGCAACGGATCGCGATGCGTACATGTGGAGAATTGATGAATGAGAAAAGTTTTTTAATAGCAGGCTTGGGTAGCATTGGTAGTAACCTTTGTTACTATCTGAACGGATATAACAATGCGAAGTTTTCTCTAATAGACAATGATTGGCTTTCGGTTGATAATATTGGTCGTCATCTATTGGGTTTTGAAAGCATTAGTCAATACAAGTCCTATGCAGTCGCAAACTTTCTTCAGCAATACCGGCCAGACAGAGAAACAAAAGTTTTTTGCAGCAACTTGCAGCAACTTGGAGATGAAATATTTAATAAGATCAGCGCAATCTTCGTTTGTACAGGTGATGTTACATCGGAAAAATGGTTACTTCACAAAATGTCTGAAGGTTCAATACAGATACCTGCATTCATGCTATGGTTGGAGCCATATGGAATCTCCGGTATCATGATTTATCTGAATCCAAACGATAAGGATTCCATCAATCGAATGAAAAGGAAAGCAGATGACCGTTTTTTAGATTATTGCCTTATAAAGCGGGAGGAATATGACTGCGGCGAAAAGTTAACAAGCAAGGATGCCGGTTGCAATGGCAGATATGCACTCTATTCGGCCAATGATATCACCATGTTTCTCTCTGCCATATTCCCATATATTGATCAACTATTAGAAGTACCAACTGAATCAAAGTGCTATCGATGGGTAGGAAATCTAAATATAGCAATAGAAAAAGGCATAAATCTCGTGTCGTTGTCAGACTTGTCAAAAGGCATGGTGCAGGAACTTCCTGCGTAAACATTGAAGACTATCATTTTGAGATCAAAGAAGAAGTGGTAGAAACCTTGAGATGCTATGCACAGCATAATGGCAATGAATTATGCGGAGTGCTGACTGGTGTAATGGTCGGAGAGAACACTTGCAGAATATGCAAAGCGTCACCACCATGCGTTAAGAGCAATTCCAAGTACGGATGTGAACGTGATGCAGAATTGGCCAACCAATTTTTAAAAGAAGATTATGAATTGTCTGATGAAACAAGAAGCTATATCGGAGAGTGGCACACTCATCCTGAGAGTAAGCCGAGCCCATCAAGTGTGGACTGTCAATCGATAGAGAACAACTATTTTACAGCGACTCACACAGCACCTTTTTTAGTCATGATAATAGTAGGTACAGATTCTTTATTTATCAGCGTGTATAACGGAAAACAAATTGAGGAAATAGAGCCTAAAATTGTATGACTAAACAGAGAAGGAGGCCTACTGTTTTACAAGGGAAGAGAAAAGGATATAGGAACTCAAATTTCAAAAATGATCATGAATGCTTGTATGGGAAACTCGTATGGATTTCTCTAAAATCTTTTAATCCATTAAACAGGCTCCAAATTTAAAAGATAACTGCGACCTATTGCAAACAAGCAAGTTGAAAATATTTTTGCTAAATGAGAAAAGATTATGTATCTTTGCCGCCCAAACAATCACAAATATAAACTTTAACGAATAATATACCGAAACAACAGAAGAATAAAAAGATAAATAAAATATTATAAAGCGTTTTCGCTCCATCTTGCCATCTTGAAGTTCCACAAATCAAGCCAAGTTAGTACAGCGGTAAACGCTCACGAGTAATCGTGGGCTTTACTTATACTTGGCAGGTCGTGGAACACCTAAGATGGCATAAGAAAAGTTCCACGATTTTTTATGCCAAGTAACGAAAACACAAAACAAATCAAAAGCCGCCAGCGAGTGGCTGACCATGGCGAGGTGTTCACCAATCCGCGCGAGGTGAACGCTATGCTCGACCTCGTGCGCGACGAGTCCTTCCGGCTCGACAGCCGCTTCCTCGAGCCCGCCTGCGGCGACGGCAACTTCCTCATCGAAATCCTCCGCCGCAAACTCTCCCTTCTGCAAGACATCAAATCCCAGTCCGAATGGGAGTTCCAAAGCCTCATCGCCGTCGGCTCCTGCTACGGCATCGACATCCTACCCGACAACGCCGAGGCCTGCCGCACCAGACTGGAAGAATACGTCCTCTCCCAACACCCAGCCCCGGAAACTCTCGGAATCTCCCTCATCGCCTCGGAGAGGCGAAACGCACGCAGTGCAATTAACACCATACAAGCGAAGCGCAGTGTGGTGGAACAAGCGAAGCGCAGTGTGGTGCTCGATCCGCCCGCACCACACGAGCATCTCGAAGAGATGCGACAAGAGGAGAGTCCATACCTCCTCTCCCTCCGCTACATGCTCCAGAAAAACATCGTCTGCGGCGACGCCCTCACCTACCGCACCGCCGAGGACAAGCCCATCGTCTTCTGTGAGTGGACCCCTATCGCCGGCAGCTTGCAGTTCTCCCGCCGCGACTTCCAGTTCGACTTCCTCGTCACGCAGAGCCACCAGTACAGCCTTTTCGACGAGCAGGGCGAAGTGCAAAGCTTCGATGAGCCTGTGCGCACATATCCCCCATTGCATTACACCCAACTTTATCGATATGAAGAGCACCTATAGTCCCGACATCCTTAACTGCTTGGCCAACCTTTCGAGCGACGAGGTCTTCACCTCGCCCGAGTTAGCTAACCGTATGCTCGACCTGCTGCCGCAGGAGTTGTTCCGTTCTAGCAAGACGCGATTCCTCGACCCCTGCAGCAAGAGTGGCGTCTTCCTGCGCGAGATTGCCAAGCGACTGCTCTCGGGTCTTGAAAATCAGATTCCCGACCTGCAGCAACGCATCGACCACATTATGACCAAGCAGGTTTTCGGCATCGCCTGCACTGACCTCACCGCCGAGATGAGCCGTCGCACCCTCTACTGCACCAAGCAGGCCAACGGCAAATACAGTGTCAGCACGGTTTTCCGTGACACGCAAGGCAACCTGTGCTATATGCGATGCACACACACTTGGGTGAACGGCAAGTGTAAGCATTGTGGAGCCAACCGTGCCCAGTACGACCGTATCGAAACCATTGAAAGCTATGCATACCCATTTATTCACAAAAACATAAACGAAATCTTTCAAAATATGCAATTTGATGTCATCATCGGGAATCCGCCATATCAGATGAGTGATGGAGGTGGTACAGGTTCAAGTGCCATGCCAATTTATCAACTGTTTGTTCAACAGGCAAAGAAATTAAATCCATGTTACTTATCTATGATTATTCCTGCTCGATGGTATGCTGGAGGAAAAGGCCTTGATGATTTTCGTTCGGAAATGTTGAATGATAATAGGATAAAGTATTTGGTTGATTATTTTGATTCGGCTGAGTGTTTTCCTGGTATTGATTTATCTGGCGGTGTTTGTTACTTTTTATGGGATAGAAAATATCGTGGACAATGCGAGGTTACAACGCATAGGCATGGGGAAACGGCAACACTGATTCGTCCATTATTAGAAAAGAATAGTGATACATTTGTTCGATTCAATGAAGCGGTAACTATTCGCAGAAAGACATTAGAGAAATTCCAATCTTTAGAAAATAAAGTCAGCGCAAGAAAGCCATTTGGTGATATTGTGCCAAAAGAAAAGGGCGATATAAAAGTATATGCTTGGCCAGAAAATGGATTCATTAATCGAAACGAAATAAGACAAAACAACGCAATAGTTGACAAATACAAAGTATGTATAGCAAAAGCATACGGAGAAAGGGGTGACTTCCCATATCTTGTACTTGGGAAACCATTTATTGCAGAGCCCAAGAGTTGTTGTACAGAAACCTATCTGGTACTGGACGCTTTTGACAATAATGTTAAAGCCGAGAATATGATATCTTATGTGAAAACCAAATTTTTTAGATTTCTTGTCCTTTTGAAAAAGAATACACAAAACGCACCAAGAGGTGTTTACCAGTTTGTCCCCATCCAAGACTTCTCTCACCCCTGGACCGACGAGATGCTTTACAAGAAATACGGTTTGGACGAGAACGAGATTGCCTTTATCGAGAGCATGATCCGCCCGATGGAATAAAATCGCAAATGGTTTGAGTTACGCAAGTTTTGAAATTAAGGATTTTCAGATGATGTCATCTTCTTGCAACAAGTTTGAGATTCCGCCAGCTCCTATCGTCACTGGCGGAATGGTGCATCACGCTTGGGGTCAAAAGGGGAAAAAGATGGGCGGCGGCCGAAAAGTAATCGGCAACGGCACATCACTCCTCGCCGCCCATCTTTTTCCCTCTCTCGCGCCCGACAACGCACCCGCCATTCCGTTTGGCCATCTCACGGAAACGGAAACCAACACGCAGCTTCATCACACAATGCGATTACATAAAAGCAAACATTTTCTGGCCAAACGGAACCTTATTCTCGCCAGAGTACATAGTAGCGAGAAAGAATCCTAACATATAGTTGAGAATAATCACCCGAATATGCAAACAATAAACCAAATCCTCCCCAAAATGCAGCGCGCCGTCCCGCAAATCTACATGTACGACGATACGTCATTCCCTGGATGGATCAAGATAGGGCAGACGGCTCGCGCCGATGTTACGAAGCGCATCGACGAGCAGCACCCCATAACCGAACCGTACAAGACCTACCACCTGCTGTGGCACGACAACGCCTTCTATGCTGACGGCAGCGGCGAGAGCTTCAGCGACCACGACCTGCACGAGCGTCTGCGCCGCATGGGCAAGGAACTCATCGGCGAGTGGTGCCGCTGCTCCCTGCAAGAGGCCAAAGCCGCCTACGTGGCGGTGCGCCATCGTGATACGGACATCGAACCGGTGCGCGATCTCGACTATTCGATGCGCGAGGAGCAGGAGCAGGCAGTAAAGCAGACCGCCGACTACTTCGCCAAAATGGACGAGGAGGAGCCCGACCGTCCAAGCCACTACCTGTGGAACGCCAAGATGCGCTTCGGCAAGACCTTCGCCACCTACCAGCTTGCCAAACGCATGGGCGCCAAACGTGTGCTGGTGCTCACCTTTAAGCCTGCCGTGGAGGACTCGTGGAAGGAGGATTTGCTGCGGCACCGCGACTTTGAAGGCTGGAAATATTACAGCAGTCGTGATACCGACAATATTAAACCTTCAACCTTAAACCCTAAACTCCCTTTAGTGGTATTCGGCTCTTTCCAGGACTACCTCGGCAGAGACCGTTACGGCAACATCAAAACGAAAAACGAGTGGGTACACAGCATCCATTGGGATCTGATTGTGCTTGACGAATACCATTTCGGGGCTTGGAACGACAACGCCAAGAGTCTGCTCGACCTCGGGGATGCCGATGCCAAGCGACGGCAGGCGGAAGAGGACGAAGTGATGAGTGAGAGCGGCATCGACGTGGAGAGCGGACGGGCGTGGGACGACCGCGATGCGCCCATCACCGGCCAGCATTACCTCTACCTCAGCGGCACGCCATTTCGCGCCCTCGCCACAGGCGAGTTCATCGAAAACCAAATCTTCAACTGGACCTATCAGGACGAGCAATCGCGGAAGGAGACCGTCGGTGGTCCCTATTTGGAGATGCCTACCATGGTGATGATGACCTACCAGATGCCGCAGGACCTTGGGGCGATGATCGAACAGTGGGATATGGACGGCTTCGACCTCAACGAGTTCTTCCGGGCGACCCCCTCCCCACTTCGTGGTACTCCCCCTAAAAGGGGAGAAGCCCATGCGCATTTCGTCCACGAGAAGGCCGTGCAGAAGTGGCTCGACATTATCCGTGGCAAAGCCCCCATCTTCGGCGACGGCAGCTCGCCGCTCAATGTGCGTCCGGCACTTCCCTTTGAGGACACCCGTCTGCTTGACCTCTGTGCCCACACGATGTGGTTCCTGCCCAACGTAGCCTCGTGCGATGCGATGGAAGCACTGCTGCACCGTCCTGCCAACGGTTTCTACCAGAACTACACCATCATCAACTGCAGCGGTACGAAAGCTGGTATCGGCATGGATGCTCTCGGTCCGGTGCGCGCAGCTATGGGCGACAACCCGTTGAAGACCCGCACCATCACGCTAACCTGCGGCAAGCTGACCACGGGTGTCACCCTGCGACCGTTAGGCGGACTGCTGATGCTGCGCAACTGCTCCAGTCCCGAGACCTACTTCCAGACGGCTTTCCGGGTGCAGAGTCCGTGGACGGCCACCGACGAGGAAGACCCCACGAAACGGACCATCCTCAAGCCCACCTGCTATGTCTTCGATTTCGCGCCCAACCGTGCCCTGCGGGAAGTGGTGACCTATGCCAACCAGTTGGATGTCGATAGCAACCGCCGTATCACCGACAAGGTGGATGAGTTCATCAACTTCCTGCCCATTCTGCAATTCGATGGCAGTTCCATGAAGCGGGTGGATGCCACTGAAATCCTTGACTTTGTGGACAATGGCACCAGCGGCACGCTATTGGCCCGCCGGTGGAATAGTGCCCAGTTGGTGAATGTCGATAACACCACGCTGCAACGGGTACTGAATAATCCCGAAGCTATGGCTGCCATTATGAAGATTGAAGGCTTCCGTGCTTTGGGCAGCGACATTATTGAAAACATCGTCAATCGTGCAGATAAGATAAAGAAACTGAAACGCGAAGCCGGTGAAGGTGGCGACAGCAAGAAGAAAAAGGAACTGACGCAGGAGGAGAAGGAATACCGCTCCAAACGGCGCGAGGTGCAGGAGAAACTGATGAAGTTCGCCACGCGAATTCCCATCTTCATGTATCTCACCGACTACCGAGAGGAAAGCCTTGAGGATGTCATACGCAAGCTGGAACCGAGTCTGTTCGAGCGCGTCACCGGTCTGACCATCGACGACTTCGACCTGCTGTTGCGCGTTGGCGTCTTCAACCGCGCCCAGATGAACGACGCCATCCTGAAATTCCGCCGCTATGAGGACGCTTCCTTAGCCTACACCGGCGTCAACCGCCACGCTGCCGACACCCGCATCGGCCTGATGGACAGCACGGTGCCTATAGAGGCGATGGTGGAATATGACTAAAAGTGAAATCCTTACATCCCTACAAGCTTAAAGGCGTCGCTGAAGGGAATGGTTGCGGAATCGCCGACATGGTCTTTCCATGCGGGTTCCTTATGACTCATTTTTGAGATGGCACGCGATGTCATATTCTTGACTTTCGCACACACTTCATCGATTATCGCCACCTCCTGTTCGGTAAAATCGTTCATATCTGCCTCACACGTTGTCTCTAATGTCACGCATTCCTGATTTTGAACCAGCCTCAACTTCTCCTCGATTTCATCAAATGCGCTGTAAACTCTGTCCCACCGTTGCGGCACAGGGCCGAATTCAATTGCATTGTAGGCGAGTCCTGAGATGGCCATTCCGCGTTCACGATAGGAAAGAAAATCAATGTAGAACAGCACTTTGTTCATTTTGGTCTGATAGGTTTCGCCTATTTTCCCCAACACATACAGCAACAGGTTTTTCAGCCTCGTCGTGGATGCGGGCGCGAAACCGTTGGCAATTCCCCTGCCGCTGCGGAACAGACGCTCGGCGGCCCGCTGTTCTTCGACCCACTGCGCCGATCGGTCAATTACCTCTTGCACACGCGCCGAGATCTTAGCATACTCTTTTTCCGTAAGCTGATGCCGTGAACTTTTCACCAAGTCAAGGAATACTCGCGGATTCATCGCCCCGCGAATCATCTTGCCATTGCTCTCACTGGGTACTTCGCCGTCCTCGTACAGACGGTATTGGTTCGTCCCAAAACCCAAGATCAACGACATTTTGGCCGCACTAAGACCATACAGTTCACGAAGAGCGACAATTTCATCTTGGTACGGGATGCCATACTTTTCGCGATACTGGTTTGTCAATTGACTTAGCCAAATACCGTCGCTTTCAGTAGTAGTATAACTCTCGCCTTCCGCGTCATCGCGGAACGAAATGTATATAAAACTGTACTTCTCGCCGCGATACGTTTCTGTGTCGGGTTCGTAAACCACCCGCATGGGGTTACCTGTGAATGGACTGTTCGGTATTTTCATAACACTCATTTAAATGGATATGTTAACGGATGCTCGGCGATATGGAATGAAATGCAGATAGTCTGGCCGTTCTCATAGCCTATCGTGATCTTGATATACACTTCGCGCCCTTTAACGTCCTTGCCGAACACCCACATCTCTCTCTGTTGGTTCAGCACATCTATTACAGGCCCTTCCACATAATCTTGTGGCAGGAGGCTTTTCACAATCATCTCACGTTGCAATTGCGTAAGATCCAACTGTACCAACGCCTTTCTGTTCTTTGGTCGGTCATCCCTAAAGACAATCCCGAATACCTGTGCCTTAATATTGAACTGATCCAGAAACGCTTTGACATCTTCAACTGTTATCATATTGTTTTCATTTTACGGTTGCAAAGATACAATTATTTTCAATACAAACGTGAAAAATCCAACGATAAAGTTGAATATTTGATTAAAAATAATTCAGCGTCATCATCGTCTCTCCGTCACCTCATTCTTTCCCCAAATGATCACCCCGATCAATATCAACGCCATCGGGGGCAGAATCATCAGCCCGTTATTGAGGTAGCCGGCGGCGTACCAGGAATCCGGGACGACTTGATGGTTCCAAAGGGTGCCGGAACCGAGAAGCTCTCTGAAAAAGGCCACTACCACGAGCACGAGGCCGTAGCCGAGACCGTTCATTACACCGTCCAGGAGCGATGGGAGCGGCTTGTGCGAAAGGGCGAAGGCTTCCAACCGTCCCATGATGATGCAGTTGGTGATGATCAGTCCTACGAAAACCGACAGCATTTTGCTGACATCGTAGAGGGTGGCTTGCAGGACTTGGTCAACGAGAATGACAAAGAAAGAGACCACCAGCAGTTGCACGATGATGCGGATGCGAGGCGGTATTGTGTTGCGTATCAGTGAGATGATAAAGTTGGAGCAAGCACACACCACGGTCACGGAAAGGGCCATGACCACGGCGGGCTTCAGCTGTGCGGTCACCGCAAGCGCCGAGCATACGCCCAATGTCTGCACCAGTATGGGGTTGTCTTTGCTGAGTGGTCCGAGATATTTTTTCATAAAGAGGTTTTGAAACGGCAAAGGTACACTTTTTTTGTGAACAGTGATCAGTGATCAGTGAACAGTGAACAGTGAATAGTGTTTAGAGATCTGTGATTGCTGCTGATGCGATAATTTTTGAAAATTTCTAAAAACGTATTGATACACAATATATTATAGGTATATGTCGGGTTTTCGATTTGAAATCGTGCGCTTAGCGCGTCTTGCCTCTTTTAGGCGGCTCAAGGAAGAGGTCTTCTTGATATATGAGGCCGTAAAAATATAATGTTTTGCGGGATGGGAGTTATATTTAACTGAAAATGTCTTTTGGGGAATGCCCGCAGACCTAACGGCCTACGAAATACCTCTGTTATTCGTAGAGATGGGGCATGCCCCGTCTCTACACACAGCAATTTCATTATATTTGTGCATATTTAAAATTTGTGTACATTTGCAGCCGATAATATTTTGTGAGATTATGCGTAAAGAAGTTGATTTTCTGGTGATAGGGTCTGGCATCGCGGGGCTCTGCTTCGCGCTGAAGGCCGCCAATTTCGGCAAGGTTTGCATGGTTACAAAGGCGAAGATGGACGACGGCTCCACACGCTACGCGCAGGGCGGAATCGCCTCAGTGATTTATAAACCAGATACTTACGAAAAACATATCCAGGATACGATGGTGGCCGGCGACGAACTTTCAGACCGCCACATCGTGGAATTGACCATCCGCGAAGCCACTGACCGAGTCATGGAGTTGGTGCAGTGGGGGGTCGATTTCGACAAGAACAAGGATGGCAGTTTCGCCTTGGCCAAAGAGGGCGGTCACTCCGAGTTCAGGGTCCTTCACCACAAGGATATTACCGGCTATGAGATTGAACAGAAGCTTATTATGGCCGCCAGAAAAAACCCGAATATCGAGATTTACGAGAACCGGCTGGCGGTGGAGATCATCACCCAGCACCATCTCGGTGTGGAGGTGAACCGTCGCACGCCCGACATAACCTGCTACGGCGCATACGTTTACAACCCCGAGTCCAAGAACATTCACACCATCCTCGCGAAGGTGACGATGATGGCCACCGGCGGTCTGGGCATGGTGTATGAACACACCACCAACCCATTGGTGGCCACCGGCGACGGCGTGGCGATGGTTTATCGCGCCAAGGGGGCGGTGCGCGGCATGGAGTTCATCCAATTTCACCCGACTTCCCTCTACAACCCCAAGGAAACGCCCTCGTTCCTCATCACCGAGGCTATGCGCGGCGCCGGCGGCATCCTGCGCGACGGCAACGGGGTGGCCTTCATGGAGAAATACGACAGCCGAGGCTCCCTCGCGCCCCGCGACATTGTAGCCCGCGCCATCGACTCTGAAATGAAGCAGCAGGGTGTCGACCATGTCTTTCTCGACACTTCCCCGATTCCTCAAAAGGAAATTTTCGAACATTTTCCAAATATTTACGCCAAATGCCTGAGCATCGGCATCGACATCACCAAGGAGATGATTCCCGTGGTGCCGGTGGCGCACTACTCCTGCGGCGGCATCCAGACTGACGAGTGGGGGGCGACCTCCATCCGTAACCTTTACGCTTCCGGTGAGTGCGCCTCTACCGGTTTGCACGGAGCTAATCGTCTGGCATCCAATTCTTTATTGGAAGCTTTGGTCTTTTCGCATCGAGCCTGCATCCGGGCCGTTGAAGATCTGCCGAGCATCTCGATTTGCCGCGATGTGCCCGACTGGAACAGCGAAGGTACCGTCCTCAACGAGGAGATGGTGCTCATCACGCAGGAGCGCAAGGAACTGCAGACCATCATGAGCAGTTATGTCGGCATCGTGCGCTCCGACCTGCGTCTGCAGCGCGCTTTCGACCGCCTTGAAATTCTCTATCGGGAAACCGAGGATCTCTATAAGAAGTCCATCCTCAACCCCGAAATCTGCGAACTCCGTAACCTCATCAACGTCGGCTACCTCATCGTGCGCCACGCCATGGCCCGCAAAGAGAGTAGGGGACTGCACTACTCGCTGGATTACCCGCCGTATAAAGGGAACTGAGTTCTCTGGCGAGTCGGAGATTCCGTTTCCTTCTATCGTCGGAAACGGAATGGTGGTGCGAAGAACGAATATATTGTAAAATAAACCTTAAGCAGCCTCGAAGAGGCATTTCCAAAAAGGGCTGAAAGCCCGACCTATGCTAACCCAGGGTGAACGAAGTGAGCCCTGGGAGCCTCGAAGAGGCAAAACGCACGAAGTGCTAATAACCCCGCACAAGCGAAGCGCAGTGTGGGGCAAACAGAGCAAAAAAAACGCGTGAAACGCAAATAACCCCATACAAGCGAAGCGCAGTGTGGGGGTCACCAAAAACCAAAAAATATGAATCTAGAAGGAAGAAGAACCAGTTCAAACGTAGAAGACCGTCGGAAAATCTCTGGCGGAACAATTGCCGGAGTCGGCATCGGCGGCACCATCATTGTAGTGCTGCTGTCCTTGTTTTTAGGCCGCAACCCACAGGAGGTGTTGCAGCAGATGCAGTCACAGAATGTGACCACCTCCGCGGACCAGCGCGAATTCACCCAGGAAGAACAGGAACTGGCGGAGTTTGCCAGCAAAATTCTCGCCAGCACGGAAGATGTCTGGACGGCCGTGTTCCAGAAAATGGGCAAGACCTACCGTGCCCCCAAGATGGTGCTTTATACCGACGCTGTGCAATCAGGGTGCGGTAACGCTACTTCTGCGGTGGGACCGTTCTACTGTTCAGCGGACGAGTGCCTGTACATAGACCTAAGCTTTTTCAGTACGATGAAGCAGCAACTTGGGGCTGACGGCGACTTCGCCTATGCCTACGTCATTGCCCACGAAGTGGGTCACCATGTGCAACATCTTTTGGGAACCCTCGACCAGGCGCATGCGCAGATGTCCCGCATGAATTCGACCGATGCCAACAAGGTGAGTGTTCGTATCGAATTGCAGGCCGACTTCTATGCAGGTATCTGGGGTTATTATGAGAACCAGACCTTCAAGTCACTCGATGACGGCGATCTGCGCGAGGCTATCGAATGCGCCGCTGTCATTGGCGACGACTATCTCCAGAAAAAGGCTACCGGCGGATTCAACCCCGAATCGTTTACCCACGGCACCAGCGACCAGCGTATGAAATGGCTCAAACTCGGCCTCACTACGGGTGACATGAGTAAGGGTGATACCTTCTCTGTGCCGGAATCGCGGCTGTAGTTGGCACTATTGCCGTTTTTTTTCGAGAGCGTTGTCGTAATCCGATTTTTTGTATTTTTGCAGCGCTTTTTGTTTGACAAACATTTAAGAATGGTTGCCGTAGTAGAGGATTCCTTCGTCTTTTGGGACTATTTAATTAAGGCCTCTGCGAATGTCGCACCATTCTTTCTTTTTTTCACCATAACCATAACAAACCGATGAATTTTGATCAACAGATTAAGGAAAATGAGACGATCCGCAACCACGAAGGGGAGAAGGCTTATGCCATGACCCCGGAGATGGAACTTTATTCGGCGGTGACCACCACCATGATGGATGACACGTTCTATGAGGAGCAGGACGCGCGAGTGGAGCGAATTGCGGAACTTGTGGCCAAGGTAGACCCTCTTTTCACCGCGCAGTTGGCCGTATACACCCGTACCCAGATGAACCTTCGCTCTGCTCCGCTGCTGCTGATAACGGAACTGGCGCGGATCCACAACGGGGACAGTCTGGTGTCGAGAACCATTGCCAAGACGTTGCTCCGTGCGGACGAGATTTCTGAACTGTTGTCGTGTTACCAGCTCCGCAACCCCAAGACAACAGACAAAAAGCTGAACAAACTCTCCCAACAGATCAAAGAAGGTCTTCAAATCGCTTTCAACCGGTTCGACGAGTACCAGTTTGCCAAGTATGACCGTTCTTCGCGGCAGGTCAAGTTTCGCGACGCGCTGTTTCTCGTGCATCCTAAGGCAAAGGATGAGAGTCAGCAGGCGATTTTCGATAAGATTGTAAGCGGGAAGTTGGAAACGCCCTATACGTGGGAGACCGAACTGTCGGCACTCGGAAAACAGCAGTTCGCCACTCCTGAAGAGAAAGAAAAGGCGGTTACGGCAAAGTGGGAGGAACTTATCGACAGCGGCCGTCTGGGCTATATGGCGATGTTGCGCAACTTGCGTAATTTCCTCATACACCACGTTTCCGACCGCCATCTTGAGATGGTTTGCGAGCGAATTGCGGATGAAAAATCGGTGTTGGAGAGCAAGCAGCTGCCTTTCCGGTTCCTGTCCGCCTACCGTCAGATTGTCGAAAACGATGTGATCAGCGAGGAGGCCCTTCCTGTTGCCGATCACCTGCTTGACGCGTTGGAGCGCGCCGTCCAGATCTCTGTGGGCAATATCCGTGGTTTCTCTCCCGACACCCGCGTGCTGATGGCTTGTGATGTCTCCGGCTCCATGTGCATCGGGGTTTCCGACAAAAGTTCCGTCCAGTTGTTTGATGTCGGTCTGTTGCTTTCCATGCTGTTCAAGAGCACCTGCCGCGAAGTCACGGTGGGCATTTTCGGCGACACCTGGAAAACCATCCGGTTGCAGAACAGCAATGTGTTGGCCCGCACACTTCAGATGCGGGAGAGGGAAGGGGAGGTCGGCTATGCCACCAACGGATACGCGGTTATCGAGTGGCTTCTTGAAAAACAGCGGATTGTGGACAAGGTGCTCATGTTTACGGACTGTCAGATGTGGGACAACACGCCCGAGGGCAAGCACATCCGCCAATCCTGGCGCAAATACAAGGCGTTGGCCCCGAATGCGCAGCTTTACTTGTTTGACCTGGCGGGCTACGGCCACAGTCCTTTCAAAGAGCAGGAGCTGAATGTTCGAATCATCAGCGGCTGGAGCGACAAGGTCTTCGATATGCTGCACGCCTTAGAGAACGGCGCCTCGGTGTTGGAAGAGATCAGGGCGATAGAGATATAATAGGATTGTGCGTGGGCTGCCACAATGCGTTAGGGCTGTCGCGATGCGGTAGGGTTGTCGCATTGCGGCAGCCCTACCGCATTAATAACGCATCGATGTTGATAAAATAATTGAGATATTTGTCCGCCTGGCCCGGTTTTTGAACCACCGATTTTGTATTTTTGCGGTCTGAAAAAACAATAATGAAAAAAACAATAGTACCGTAACGATTGATACAATGGCAGAGTTGAAGTATTTAGGGACAATATCTCACGTCAGACAATCTGACTTGGCAATACAATCTAACGAAGAACACCAGCAAGGCGTGGCGGAACTGGCCTCGAAATTTGCCGGGGAGTTTGGCATGGCCGAATGGGGACGCGTTTTGGGATTGTTACATGATAAAGGCAAAGAGAAGAGGGCTTTTCAACAACATATTATTAAAGAAAGCGGATTAAACTCCGAAACAAGGGTCGAAGGCGATTACCGGCACGCATACGTGGGTGCCTTGATTGCCAAGGAATTGTTCCCCAATTTACATTTGTTGATGGATAACGCTTTGATGGGACATCATAGGGGACTGTATGATGATGGCGATATGAGGGAGGAAATGAAAAAAACTATTCCAAAGGATGTGAGTGATAGTAATATCCAAGCTGAATTAGTGATTCCGAGACTTACGAACCCCAAAAAGGACATTCATCATTTGGAACGAATGCTTTATAGCTGCTTGGTGGATGCTGATTTTTTGGACACGGAGGCTTTTATGCAACCCGAACAAAGCCGTTTGAGAGGGGATCACGATTCTTTGGCAACTTTGGAAAAAAGATTGGAGACTTTTTTGGCAGAATTGAAAGAAAATGCTCCTGATACAGAAGTCAATCGGATTAGAAACGAAGTTCAGAATTGGTGTATCAAAGAAAGTGTTAATTCACCTGATTTTTACAGTTTGACAGTTCCTACGGGCGGAGGTAAGACTTTAGCTTCCGTTTTATGGGCTATCAAACATGCTATCAAGAACGACCTGAAGAGGATTATTATAGCGATTCCTTATACGAGCATCATCACGCAAACAGCAAGTGTTTTGAGAAAAATATTCGGTGTGGAGAATGTGCTTGAGCACCACTCTAATGTTGACAGGTCAGCATTCGACGACAGGGAACTTGCGCAAAAAATGAAACTGGCGACAGAGAACTGGGATTATCCAATCATTGTGACGACCAATGTTCAATTGTTTGAATCCTTGTTCAGCAATAAGCCATCAGATTGTCGAAAGATACACAATATAGCCAAAAGTGTTCTGATATTGGATGAAGTGCAAACCTTGCCGACCGATTTCCTCCTGCTTATTGTTGACACCTTTGACACATTGAAAAGAGTATTTGGTGTGTCCGTTTTATTTACAACCGCCAGTCAGCCTGTATTGTCTGGTGTGATACGGGGTGCCAATCCGTTTGTCTCTTTTGAAGGATTGTCAAATATTCATGAAATCATCCCAGAAGGGGCTAATCTTCATAATCGTTTGCGCCGCGTGGAATTGAGATTTGAGGAAAATCCGATGAGCTACGACGAAGTTGCTGAAGAATTGTCCCATCATTCACGTGTACTCTGCATTGTGAATACGAGAAATGATGCCAAAGAGATTTATTCCCGACTACCAAAGGAAGGCATTTGCCTACATCTGTCTCGAATGATGTGCCCAGACCATGTGATGGAAACCATTGACAAAGTAAAATTGGCTCTAAAAGAATCGTCAAGCACAACAATTAGGGTGGTGGCGACCCAACTCATCGAAGCGGGCGTTGATATTGACTTTCCCGTGGTATTTCGCCAACAGGCTGGACTTGATTCGGTACTTCAAGCGGCAGGACGATGTAACAGAGAAGGTAAATCGGAAATGGGGAGCGCGTTTGTTTTTGGTTTTCAGAAGCCGTTGCCTCCTGGTTACATAACACAAACCAATAATGCCCGCCTCGCCATAATGAATGGCGGATATGATTGGTTCTCGCCAGAAGCGATGGAAGCTTATTTCAAACAGTTGTATTCTCGTGTCAATAGTTTCGACAAGAAGAACATCAAAGATTTGCTATACAAGCCAGAAATGCAATTTGAGACGGCCGCATCGTTATTCCATTTGATAGATGAGAACACTTTCTCTGTTGTTGTGAATTGGAAAAATAGTATGGAGTTGGTGGAAAGATTAATCAAAGAAGGTCCATCTTATTCATTAATGAAAGCGTTGTCTCAATTCAGTGTCAATGTCCGGAATGGAGATAAGGACAAGTTGAATAAGGCGGGGGTTATCGAAGAAGTGTTGGACGGTGTCTTTGTAATACGCGATCAAGCTTTTTACAATAAAGAAGTTGGTCTTGTTACAGATAATCATTGGTTAGAAGAATCATTAATAGTATAAATATGGAATATAACGACAAAGAGTTTTGTTTGGAAGTGTGGGGGCCGATGGCATGTTTTACTCGTCCAGAGTTAAAAGTGGAGCGGGTAAGTTACGATGTCATTACCCCATCGGCTGCGCGGGCTGTGTTTGAGGCCATCTTTTGGAAGCCCGCCATCCACTGGCAGATAACCAAAATTGAAGTGCTTAATCCCATTAAATGGACGACAATTAGGCGTAATGAGGTGGGAGCTGTGGCATCGAAGAACCCGATTTTCATCGAAGAGAAACGACAACAGAAAAACTCACTGCTACTACAAGATGTCCATTATCGGATTTGGGCCAAATTGGTGTTCATCCCCCAATGGAAACGAAAAGAGACTAAAAACGCTCAAATTGATATAGAAGAAGCTGATTTTCTCAGGAAAGATGAGAATCCAGGCAAGTACAACGCTATGTTTGAACGCAGAGCGAGCAAAGGCCAGTGTTTCAACCAGCCTTATCTTGGCACACGCGAGTTTTCGGCTTCTTTCCGTTTAATGAGGCCAGAACAAGAAGAGTTGAAGGCTCCCATTGACGAAAGTCGTGATCTTGGCATTATGCTTTACGATATGGATTTCGAAGGAAATCCCGATAAACCGGAATCCATGTTCTACCGCGCCCGTATGGATCACGGCGTTATTATTGTTCCACCTATTGACAGTAAGGAGGTTTTGAGATGATACTGCAAGCGTTATATGAGTACTATAAAAGAAGTGACAATTTGCCACGAAAAGGAATGGAATTGAAGGAGATAGGATTCTTAATTGTCATTGATAAAGAAGGTCGTTTTCTGAAATTTGAAGACAGAAGAATAGACAAAAAACAAGCTCAGCAATTTCTTGTTAAAAAGCACATCGGGCGTACAAGTGCGCTTGCAGCAAACCATTTGTATGATAATAGCGGTTATGTTTTCGGATATTCTGAAAAGGGTGATGCCATTGCTCAATACCAAACCTTCAAAGATAAAGTGAATGCAATTTTTGAATTACATCCAAACAATCCGGATATAATTGCTGTTCACAAGTTCTACCAAGAAGAGCAAAGAGAAGTTCTTGAATTGATGCAAAAAGACTCATTGTGGCCGGAAATTGTGAAGAATTTAAATAAGAAGTTCTCAACATTCTCTTTCCTTGTTCAAGGTGATACACGAATTGTGGCAGAAAAAGAAGAACTTTTGGATTTACAAAACAATGAAGTTACTGATTCTGACCCTATTTGTTTGGTGTCAGGTAAAAGGGGGAATTCTGTCGAAACAACAACGGCCACCATGATTCCAGGGAGTCAGGCGACTGCTAAACTTGTAGCATTTCAGGTGAATTCCGGTTATGATTCATATGGAAAAGAAAAAGGCGGCAATGCGCCAATTAGTGAAGAAGCAGAATTCGCATATACGACAGCATTGAATTATATGCTCCGTTCTGATTCAAGAAATAAATTTCTTATTGGCAATCGCACTTTCTTATTTTGGGCTTCAAAGGATGATGAGGCGGGAGAAAAAGTAGAAGAAAGCATCTTTAGTATGTTTGGTTTTAACGAACGAGAAGATGATCCCAATCGAAACATCGAGCAGGTGAGAAAAACGTTTACTTCCATTTATTCAGGAACTTTGAGAACAGACTTGGATGACAAGTTCTATATCCTCGGCCTTGCACCAAACTCAGCACGTATCGCGGTTACATATTGGTCTGAATTGCCGCTAAGAGAGTTTGCGGCGTTGATCTTACGTCACTTTGAAGATATGGAAATTGTAGATACGCGAAAAGAACAAAAGCCCTACACGGGGTTGCGTTCCATCTTGGCTGCAGTCACGTTAGGTGGGAAATCGTCGGATGCTACGCCAAACTTGCCGGAAGCTGTCGTGAAAAGCATTTTCCAAGGTGTTCCTTACCCTTATACGCTGTTTGCAGGATGCATAAGGCGTATTCGTGCTGAACAAAGTCTTAGTATCACCCGAGCCGCTATCATTAAGGCATATTTAAACAGAAAAACGAATAATAATCAACAAAAAATAGGAAAAATGTTAGACATCCAAAACCCCAACCAAGGCTACTTATGTGGCCGCTTGTTTGCCGTTCTAGACAAAATTCAGGACGATGCAAACAACCAACACTCTATCCGTGAACGGTATATGAATGCGGCAAGTGCGACGCCCGCTGCTGTGTTTGCCACCATTCTAAATCTTTCCTCACATCATTCAGAGAAATTGACTGAGAAGAGAAAAGTTTGGTTTGAGAAAATAAAGCAGGAGATTGTCGATAAGATTAGTCCCGATGGTTTCCCAGCCCATCTTGACTTGCAAGACCAAGGACGTTTCTTTGTGGGCTACTATCAGCAAATGCAATGGTTTTACACCAAGAAAGAAGAACAAACAACTGAAGAATAACAATAAAATAATAGTATTATGTCAGAATTAAAAAACAGAATTGATTTTGTGTACATTTTTGATGTACAGGATGGTAACCCGAATGGTGATCCCGATGCAGGCAATCTGCCTCGCGTGGACGCGGAAACAGGTATGGGGCTCGTGACCGATGTGTGCCTGAAGCGCAAAGTGCGTAACTATGTGCAGGTGGCAAAGAATTGCGAGAATGGCTATGACATTTTCATCAAAGAAAAAGCTGTTTTGAACACTCTTATTGACAAAGCACATGAAGATGATACTGTCAAAGAAGCGAAAGATAAAACATCCGCAGCTCGGGATATAATGTGCAAATCATATTATGATATCCGCACATTTGGAGCGGTCATGTCAACTGGCAAAAATGCAGGACAAGTTCGTGGCCCTATTCAGTTTACCTTTGCTCGCTCCGTGGATGCAATTGCTACGGCTGAACATTCTATCACAAGAATGGCGGTAGCAACCGAAAAGGAAGCAGAAAAGCAAGGTGGCGACAATCGTACAATGGGTCGCAAAGCCACCGTTCCCTATGGCCTCTACGTCTGTCATGGTTTCGTTTCGGCTAATCTCGCCAAACAAACTGGTTTCTCCGAAGAAGATTTGAAACTCTTTTGGGAGGCGTTAAAAAACATGTTCGATGTTGACCGTTCTGCTGCCCGCGGTTTGATGAGTGCCCAAAAGCTGATCGTGTTCCAACATGACTCTGTCTTGGGCAATGCACCGGCAAACAAGCTGTTTGACCGAGTAAAAGTAGATAAAAAGTGTGATAGTGCACCTCGCAAATTCGAAGATTATACCGTCACCATTGACAAAGACAATCTTCCTGCCGGTGTGACCATAGAAGAACTGATCTAATCAACTATGACGGAAAAACATTTGATAAGAAACAGTACGGCGGAGTTTCTTATTTTCCAAATAGAGAACAAGGAACAAGGCATAGAGGTGATATATGCCGATGAGACCATTTGGTGTACGCAGAAAGCGATGGCAGCGCTCTTCGATGTGGGAGTGCCAGCCATCAGCAAACATTTGGCAAACGTGTTTGAAACTGGCGAACTGAAGGAAGAGGCAACTATTTCCAAAATGGAAACAGTTCACCAAGAAGGTAATCGTGAGGTCAGACGAATAGTGGTTATGTATAAACTTGACGCCATCATTGCTGTTGGCTACCGAGTGAACAGCATCCGCGCCACCCAGTTCAGACAATGGGCCACAAGTGTGCTGCGCCAATTTGCCATACGTGGCTACGTGCTCGACAAGAAGCGTATGGAGAACGGCACTTTTCTGGGTGAAGACTACTTCGAACATCTGTTGGCCGAAATCCGAGAGATACGTCTTTCGGAACGGCGTTTTTACCAGAAACTGACGGATATCTATGCCACCGCCATCGACTACAACCGGGATGCTCCTACAACAAGATTTTTCTTCCAAATGATGCAGAACAAGATGCACTATGCCGTTCATCGACACACAGCTGCCGAACTGATTATGGAGCGCGCCGATGCCGATAAGGAGCACATGGGTTTAACCACATGGGAGAATGCACCTGGCGGGAAAATTGTGAAGACTGACGTGGCGGTAGCTAAGAACTATCTAAAAGAGGGGGAACTTGCAGACATGGGCCGATTGGTGAATGGTGTGCTGGAATTGGCTGAACGTATGGCACGCCGTCATGTACCTATGACGATGGAGGATTGGGCCAAACAGATAGACACTATCTTGACTGCTGGTGGAAATGAGGTGCTTCAAACTGCGGGTTCTGTTACGGCAGAAGAGGCGAAGGAACATGCGGAAACGGAATTTGAGAAATATCGTATCATTCAAGACCGTTTGTTCCAGAGCGACTTCGACAGGTATTTGGAAGCATTACCGTTTGAAGAAGAGAGTGGTGAGAAACTAGAATAGGTATGATTTATTCTGAAGACGACATGCTCATGCTGTCGGGGATTCAGCACTTCGTGTTCTGTCCCCGGCAGTGGGCATTGATTCACATCGAACAGGTTTGGTCGGACAATCGGCTGACGGTTGAGGGCCAATTGCTTCACCAACAAGCCGATGACCCATTCTACCGGCAGAAAAATGGCGAGTGCGTTTCTTTGCGTTCTGTATCCATCGCCTCAAAGGAATTGGGATTGTATGGTTTTTCTGATGTTGTGGAACTGAGACCTTCGGATTGCGCTAAGGATTGCATCCGGCATCCCTCATATCCAGGCTATTGGAAACCGTTCCCTGTAGAGTACAAGCGAGGACATTCGAAGCCGGATGAGCGGGACGAAGTCCAATTGGCCGCGCAAGTCATCTGCCTTGAAGAGATGCATGACATAAAGATTGATCGCGCGTACCTTTTTTATTGGGAGGTTCGTCGGAGAGAGGAAATCGCCATAAACGAGAATCTCAGGCAGTTGACCAAATACTACGCTGATGAAATGCACAGGATATTTAAGATGGGATTTGTTCCAAAAGCGGAGAAAAGTCGCAAATGCTACAATTGTTCCTTGTTTGATATTTGTCTTCCTGACACCAAGGTTAAACTATTAGCAAAAAACTACTTGAAAAAGAATTTGTATGAGGAAGCTCCTTAATGTATTGTATGTTACCACCCCGGAGTCCTATTTGAGTAAAGACGGGATGAATGTGGTTATTTCTGTCAATCAAGAAGAGATATTCAGAATCCCCATTGTCAACATTGAAGGAATAGTGACTTTTGGTTATATGGGTGCAAGTCCAGGACTGATGAAACTTTGTGCCGACAATGGGGTCTTTTTGTCGTTTTTGTCACCCAACGGTCGTTTCATCGGTCGTTTTCAAGGACCGGTCCACGGAAACGTTTTGCTTAGGAAGGCTCAGTATCAAACTGCTGACAACGAGGATTGTGCCTTGCATTTTGCGCGTCTGTTTGTCGCGGGAAAGATCCAAAATTACAAGGCCATACTTCAAAGATTCATTCGTGACAATGGCGCCAACAGAGATGTCGAATCGGCGATACCATTGTTAGATTCAAGCAAACATCGAGCATTGGACACAAATACTGTTTCAAGTTTGATTGGAATTGAAGGAGATGCGGCCAATACCTATTTTGGTGTATTCCCGCACTTGATTCTTCATCAGAAAGAAGGATTCCCGTTCGAAGGGAGAAACAAACGTCCTCCCAAGGATGCAGTCAACGCCTTGCTCTCGTTTGTATATACCTTGTTGGCTAACGAAACGGCGGCAGCACTGGAGACTGTCGGACTTGATCCATACGTGGGTTTTCTACATTCATTAAGGCCCGGACGAACCTCATTGGCTTTGGATTTAATGGAAGAGATGAGGGCTTATTTAGGCGATAGGTTGGTGCTTTCCCTCATCAATCGCAAGCAAGTGGCACCCAATGATTTTGTGCGGCAGGGTGAAAGTGGTGTGGTGATGACAGAAAACTGTCGCAAAACGGTTCTGACCGCATGGCAGAACCGGAAAAAGGAAACTTTTGTACATCCGTATTTGGAAGAGAAAATTCCCGTCGGATTGCTCCCCTACGCCCAAGCATTGCTGTTGGCAAGGACTATCCGGGGGGATATTGATGATTATCCCGTGTTTTTGATTCGTTAAGACTATGATGGTGCTAATTACATACGATGTGGAGACAACGACCCTTGCAGGTGCAAGGCGATTGCGACGTGTGGCCAAGGAATGCCAGAATTACGGGCAGCGCGTGCAGAATTCGGTGTTCGAATGCGTGTTGACAGAAGCGCAATTCGCAATGTTGAGAAATAAGATTACCACACTTATTGACGAGGAGAAAGACAGTGTCCGTTTCTACTTTCTTGGGAACAATTGGAATAACAGAGTGGATTATATTGGAAAGAAGACTTCCTACGATGTTACTTCGGAATTAATAATTTGATGATGCGAATGTCCAGTATTGCAAAAAATATTGTATTTTCGCGCCGTTTGATAATGAATGCGTTATCAGATGTTCCGTCGTTGATGGTGTTTGTTTTGACGGCAAACATTTTGGTTCGCGGAGCAAGTACTCTAAAGCACTGACACACAAATACAAAGGAAGCATACAGTCGCGCCCCCCGTGGGCGCGTGGATTGAAACAAGGAAAAACTATGGACAGAAGAGGAAAGGGAAAAAGTCGCGCCCCCCGTGGGCGCGTGGATTGAAACGTTGTATTTTCGTTGACTTTCCGTTGTTGTGCCGTCGCGCCCCCCGTGGGCGCGTGGATTGAAACGTTGCATTGCGACAGTCGCCAGGCGACTGATTGGTCGCGCCCCCCGTGGGCGCGTGGATTGAAACCTTGGGTCAATGTAAGTTGTTAAGTCTGTAATGCGTCGCGCCCCCCGTGGGCGCGTGGATTGAAACAATATTAACTAATAACTTAACACCTATTAACTATGTCGCGCCCCCCGTGGGCGCGTGGATTGAAACATAATATAACCTATACACCCTTTCTTTAGCCCCTGTCGCGCCCCCCGTGGGCGCGTGGATTGAAACACATGACGAAGCAGAACTAGCGAACCAAAGGCAATGTCGCGCCCCCCGTGGGCGCGTGGATTGAAACAAACTCTTCGACTACACCGTGGACGGCAAGCAGGGTCGCGCCCCCCGTGGGCGCGTGGATTGAAACAACAACTTTGTAAACCGCCTGCGAAGCATATTCAAGTCGCGCCCCCCGTGGGCGCGTGGATTGAAACTGTTTGCAGCCAGTTATTGTAAAGGTCTGATTGAGTCGCGCCCCCCGTGGGCGCGTGGATTGAAACCTCTGTCCATATTTTTTCTTTGTAGTACCTTGGTGTCGCGCCCCCCGTGGGCGCGTGGATTGAAACATCAAAACAACAAAAAAAATGAACACGGAAATTTGTCGCGCCCCCCGTGGGCGCGTGGATTGAAACATTATGGCAGCCTTACCGACTGTTGATGTAATGGTCGCGCCCCCCGTGGGCGCGTGGATTGAAACAAGAATTCGGGCAACAAAATATGGGGATTTTCATGTCGCGCCCCCCGTGGGCGCGTGGATTGAAACACGACGTACATCTTGACGAGCTGCATGCCGCGTCCGGTCGCGCCCCCCGTGGGCGCGTGGATTGAAACTTGGCGAGGCTCTTTCGGAGTTTGGTTGTGATGCAGTCGCGCCCCCCGTGGGCGCGTGGATTGAAACAACCTCTATTTGTTTTAACACGCCATCCAGTTGTGTCGCGCCCCCCGTGGGCGCGTGGATTGAAACCGTGCTCGCCACCTTTTCCTGCCAGCGTGCCCAGTCGCGCCCCCCGTGGGCGCGTGGATTGAAACTCGAACCTTTGAACCACGAAGCCACTTGCTGCCGTCGCGCCCCCCGTGGGCGCGTGGATTGAAACTATTTTTTCAACTTCGCATCCTTGCGGCGGGATGAGTCGCGCCCCCCGTGGGCGCGTGGATTGAAACCCCCCGCTTGGTCTGGCGCGGTGCGTCCCCCGAGTCGCGCCCCCCGTGGGCGCGTGGATTGAAACTCAAAAGAGACGAGGTTAACAACCGAAAACGCTCTCGTCGCGCCCCCCGTGGGCGCGTGGATTGAAACATATTCGTAACATTTTTTGTATTCCAATTTGATGTCGCGCCCCCCGTGGGCGCGTGGATTGAAACATCAAAAATGGACATTTCCGTTGGAGGATCAAAGGTCGCGCCCCCCGTGGGCGCGTGGATTGAAACCCTCTCTTATTGGCGCGAGAATCAAAGCAGGGTGTCGCGCCCCCCGTGGGCGCGTGGATTGAAACATCTTCTCTGTCAACTCCTTTGAGGAGTAGATGAGTCGCGCCCCCCGTGGGCGCGTGGATTGAAACCGTAACCATTGTTTCAATGGCGACATTTCTGGGTCGCGCCCCCCGTGGGCGCGTGGATTGAAACTTCGCTTTGTGGTATGAAAGGAAGGCCGCGTATTGGTCGCGCCCCCCGTGGGCGCGTGGATTGAAACCTGAACGACTCCCCGTCGAATACCACGATATGGGGTCGCGCCCCCCGTGGGCGCGTGGATTGAAACAAAGAAAAAGAATCATAACAATGAAAGAGATAAAAGTCGCGCCCCCCGTGGGCGCGTGGATTGAAACAACCGTTTGTTGTCTCAGGTTCTCAGGCAAAGATGTCGCGCCCCCCGTGGGCGCGTGGATTGAAACATAACTAACATTAAGAGCGGCCGCGATAGCTGCGTCGCGCCCCCCGTGGGCGCGTGGATTGAAACTTCTTCTTCTGTTTTTTGATTGTTGGTTTCACGAAGTCGCGCCCCCCGTGGGCGCGTGGATTGAAACAAGCACCTTGCCGTTGTCTGCGTCGCGCTCCGCTGTCGCGCCCCCCGTGGGCGCGTGGATTGAAACAATTACACCGCAAAAATACAAAAATATTTTATATGTCGCGCCCCCCGTGGGCGCGTGGATTGAAACAAACACATAGACACGAATGAAGAAGAAGCTGAAAAGTCGCGCCCCCCGTGGGCGCGTGGATTGAAACACTTTTAAACGCCGGTGTGCCGGATATAGTACACGTCGCGCCCCCCGTGGGCGCGTGGATTGAAACTCGCAGTTTGCAACAAGTCTGTAGAGATACCAGCGTCGCGCCCCCCGTGGGCGCGTGGATTGAAACTTTCCTTAAAAGAAAAGCAAGCGCAATCGTATGCACGTCGCGCCCCCCGTGGGCGCGTGGATTGAAACACCTATTATTCACCAAAAATCCAAAAAAATGACAGTCGCGCCCCCCGTGGGCGCGTGGATTGAAACTAAACGGCTGATTTATAGCAACAAAAAAATTATGTCGCGCCCCCCGTGGGCGCGTGGATTGAAACATAATACTAAATTTTTGATTGTTTATAAAAATTGGTCGCGCCCCCCGTGGGCGCGTGGATTGAAACAATTGTCAATAACTTTTGACGGCAAAAAACAAACGGGTCGCGCCCCCCGTGGGCGCGTGGATTGAAACTTCACTATGCAAAAAAACGGTGCAGGAGCTTCGGTCGCGCCCCCCGTGGGCGCGTGGATTGAAACTTTGCCTTCTTTAACTAATGCAGAAGCGGCGTTAAGTCGCGCCCCCCGTGGGCGCGTGGATTGAAACATTAATGGTTGTGTTGTTTACTTTGCTGCTGTTTTTGTCGCGCCCCCCGTGGGCGCGTGGATTGAAACTCCTACCTTCTTTTGTGCCCTCTCTTTTGCTGCGTCGCGCCCCCCGTGGGCGCGTGGATTGAAACAAGAAATCCGCGCCTACAAATCACGCGAGGATATGTCGCGCCCCCCGTGGGCGCGTGGATTGAAACCATTCTCCGATTAATATCATATCTGTCAGATTGGTCGCGCCCCCCGTGGGCGCGTGGATTGAAACAACAAAAGTAAATTATAAATTAAAAAAGCACGAAAAGTCGCGCCCCCCGTGGGCGCGTGGATTGAAACGTAAAAAATGGGTACGCTAACGCGCCAATGCAGGGTCGCGCCCCCCGTGGGCGCGTGGATTGAAACTTGGTAGCCCATCCCTCCTTGGCGGCCATGTCCGTCGCGCCCCCCGTGGGCGCGTGGATTGAAACATGTAGAAAATACGCCTTTTCTCGGCGAGGCGGTTGTCGCGCCCCCCGTGGGCGCGTGGATTGAAACCGGCGTGGGGCGGCACCAAGGGGCTTGAACGGGGTCGCGCCCCCCGTGGGCGCGTGGATTGAAACAACTTCAAGGTCATCCCGGAGGACGTCAACTGCGTCGCGCCCCCCGTGGGCGCGTGGATTGAAACTCCATACAGGCGGCTATGAACTTTGCCCGTCAGGTCGCGCCCCCCGTGGGCGCGTGGATTGAAACTTCGAGTGACTGACCTACGAAACTGTCTGTAGGTCGCGCCCCCCGTGGGCGCGTGGATTGAAACAGCAGAATCCTGCGCACAGGGTACAACCTTGACGGTCGCGCCCCCCGTGGGCGCGTGGATTGAAACTGTTGTATTTTTGCTCCGTAAAACAAAGACAAACAGTCGCGCCCCCCGTGGGCGCGTGGATTGAAACACAAGCGATGACGATTTCAAGCGACCAAAACACGTCGCGCCCCCCGTGGGCGCGTGGATTGAAACAAAAAATCGCACTTTTTTTCGCAGACTTTACGAGTCGCGCCCCCCGTGGGCGCGTGGATTGAAACTTTATTGATATTCAGTGAGTTGCAAGCCCCTCAGTCGCGCCCCCCGTGGGCGCGTGGATTGAAACTTAAACTCAAAGTATCTTTTGTTAAACTGATTCTGTCGCGCCCCCCGTGGGCGCGTGGATTGAAACTTTTACGTTCGAGAAAGTTCTGTCGTAGCTTTCCGTCGCGCCCCCCGTGGGCGCGTGGATTGAAACAACGGTTTGCCGTACTTGTCGCGTACAAGACCAGTCGCGCCCCCCGTGGGCGCGTGGATTGAAACTCCCACCTGACAGTGTAATCCCCGCCGCCGCTGAACGTCGCGCCCCCCGTGGGCGCGTGGATTGAAACAACAGCGGAAGCCGTGGGAATCGAACCCAGAACTGGTCGCGCCCCCCGTGGGCGCGTGGATTGAAACAATTGTGCCTTGATAGTCTCAGGACTCAAGTCGCGCCCCCCGTGGGCGCGTGGATTGAAACGTAGAAAGCAAGCTGATAAAACTCATACAAGACGTCGCGCCCCCCGTGGGCGCGTGGATTGAAACCTGGAGGCGAGCGCGGACGGAGAGACCTTCGCCGTCGCGCCCCCCGTGGGCGCGTGGATTGAAACAACTGGAACGTCACCGAGAAGGACGGCGGCTACGAGTCGCGCCCCCCGTGGGCGCGTGGATTGAAACCGGTCGGCGCGTCCCCATTCCTGCCTGACGGCAGTCGCGCCCCCCGTGGGCGCGTGGATTGAAACACTGCAAATGTATATGATGTTTTCCCGGTCGATCGTCGCGCCCCCCGTGGGCGCGTGGATTGAAACAAAACCTTATGAATGAAATTGCTCAGGCACATTCTGTCGCGCCCCCCGTGGGCGCGTGGATTGAAACTTTGGTTTGCGAGTTCGGCTTCCTCGCGCGAAAATGTCGCGCCCCCCGTGGGCGCGTGGATTGAAACGGTTAATATCCATGAGTTGCCTTGTGAGTAGTCGTCGCGCCCCCCGTGGGCGCGTGGATTGAAACGAGATTGACGCGTTAATACTGTCCAAACGAATTTAGTCGCGCCCCCCGTGGGCGCGTGGATTGAAACCATAGTGGTTTGTTGACGTTATTTACGAGTAGTTGTCGCGCCCCCCGTGGGCGCGTGGATTGAAACTGTTATTAAGAAATGTCTTGGAGCAATTTTGTTGTCGCGCCCCCCGTGGGCGCGTGGATTGAAACAGCAACGAGGAAGGGACAGTAGCATGTAAACTCAGTCGCGCCCCCCGTGGGCGCGTGGATTGAAACACTGCTGTCATATAGTGCATCCATGCTGGAATTGTCGCGCCCCCCGTGGGCGCGTGGATTGAAACAAGACCTGTTACAAGAAAGAATGGCATACTGGGTCGCGCCCCCCGTGGGCGCGTGGATTGAAACCAAAACCTACAGATAAGAGGCTGACGAAAATAAAAGTCGCGCCCCCCGTGGGCGCGTGGATTGAAACGCCACTGCCGGCGGCCGGTTTATCCGCATCCTTATGTCGCGCCCCCCGTGGGCGCGTGGATTGAAACCTCTGCGAAAGGGCGAAGGCTCTCTCGGCCTGCCCGTCGCGCCCCCCGTGGGCGCGTGGATTGAAACGTGAAACTCATTGGATGGATGGGGACAAAGAGAGTCGCGCCCCCCGTGGGCGCGTGGATTGAAACAACAGTTCCATGATACCGAGGTTCGACCCTATCAAGTCGCGCCCCCCGTGGGCGCGTGGATTGAAACAACCGGAAGGACGGCATGCTTACCGTGCCGTCGTCGGTCGCGCCCCCCGTGGGCGCGTGGATTGAAACCCTTGGAATGTTTCAACCGGACCGTCACAGTGGTGTCGCGCCCCCCGTGGGCGCGTGGATTGAAACTTTTGAATTTATAATCAAAAACACAAAGAATATGTCGCGCCCCCCGTGGGCGCGTGGATTGAAACTGGTTTTGGCAACCGACGACGGCACGGTAAGCAGTCGCGCCCCCCGTGGGCGCGTGGATTGAAACAAGGCATTTGTTAATATCTCCATGCAGCATCGTGTCGTCGCGCCCCCCGTGGGCGCGTGGATTGAAACAATCCAATTCCTGTCATGTTGTTGTGTAGTAAGCGTCGCGCCCCCCGTGGGCGCGTGGATTGAAACTGGATTTCTCATTTGGATGAAGTCAACAGACACCCAGTCGCGCCCCCCGTGGGCGCGTGGATTGAAACAAATACATCGTTTAATCCCCCTGCAAATGGATTTTGTCGCGCCCCCCGTGGGCGCGTGGATTGAAACTTGCTACTACCGGCAGCCGTACCAGTACTCACACCAAGTCGCGCCCCCCGTGGGCGCGTGGATTGAAACAAGCCTTTGTATTGCAACAACAACTCTTTAGAGAGTCGCGCCCCCCGTGGGCGCGTGGATTGAAACATGATTGAAAGAAGGTGGACACCGCCGTCTTTTGTCGCGCCCCCCGTGGGCGCGTGGATTGAAACTGAAAAGTCAAATTGAACTTATTACGTCTCCGGGGTCGCGCCCCCCGTGGGCGCGTGGATTGAAACTTGTGCGATTTCAAATCTGTCTGTACGGATGTTGGGTCGCGCCCCCCGTGGGCGCGTGGATTGAAACATGTTCGCTATCCGCTCCTCTGTGGACAGTTTCTGTCGCGCCCCCCGTGGGCGCGTGGATTGAAACATGGCCGTTAGGCCGCTGCGCATCCGCACCAATGCGTCGCGCCCCCCGTGGGCGCGTGGATTGAAACAAAATCGGCGGCCGGTGCCTATGGTTTGACCAGCAGTCGCGCCCCCCGTGGGCGCGTGGATTGAAACGCCATCCAGAGCATGCCTGACAGAGTTATCGCAGTCGCGCGCCCCCCCCCGTGGGGACAACCGCACCAAATTTTTACTGGGGTCATAGCGATGCGTTGCCGCTCGATTAAGCTTTTGCTCCTTTCATTCCTATAAGATATTTTTTTTCAAAATATAATATAAACTATTGTAATATAATAATTTAGGGGCGAATTTATTCGCCCCTAATATATGCCGACAGGCAAAAATTCTTTTGTGTGGATGAGCCGACGGCGCTGTGGGAGGTATAGCCGGAATATCCGGAAAGCTGATCCTCCGTCCTTACGCCAGACACGGCGTGATGTCGTACTCGAAAACGGTGCCCGGAACCACTTCCTCGGGCTCCCGGCCGTGGCGCAGCACAATCATGTTGCGCGTGCCCTTCAAGGTGATGCGCTCGTGATCCACCCATAACGCCGTGCCCTCACGCAGCCCCACGACGGTCTTCTCCTTGTTCACCGCCAAATACTCGTTCAGGCGCACCTGACGGGTCTCGCCGCCGTGACGGATGCGGTCGTTGATCTCCTCCGGATACGGGTCGATGTAGTGCGGGTTGATCTGGAACGGTACCAGGTCGAGGCACTGGAAACTCTCCGGCATCACGATGGGCATGTCGTTGGTGGTGCAAAGGGTAGGGCAGGCTACGTTGGAACCCGCGCTCCAACCCATGTAGGGCGTGCCTTCCATGACTTTGCGGCGGATGGGTCCGATGAGCTTGTTGCGGTGCAACTCGGCTACCAGATGGAAGGTGTTTCCGCCACCCACCATGATGAATTTCGCCGCGTTGACTGCCGCCACAGGGTCGCTGACCTCGTGCACGGAGACCACCTTTTTGCCGAATTTCTCGAACACACCGCGCACACGCGCCGTGTAGCTGTCGTAGCTTTCGGGATAGACTTTGCCGCCTACATCCACACCGGCATACGGCACGAACAAGATTTCGTCAGCCGTCCCTTGCAGGAATTCCGCGATCAACGGCTGGCACCAGCCCAGATAGGGCTCTTTGTAGTTGGTTGAATTGCTGATGAGTAATAGTTTCATATTTTTTCTTTTTTGGGTGAGCCCCCACACTGCGCTCCTTCGTCGCTTGTGTGGGGTTACTTGCACTTCGTGCGTTTTGCCTCTTCGAGGCTGCTCAATGAACAATAATTCTTGATATGATTAACAGGCTTCAATAACCAATAACCAATAACCTATAACCATTAAATCATCGGGCCGAACGGAATCAACGCCTTGCCCTGTTCGGTGTCGCTGAAATTGGCGAAGTTCTTGATAAATGCGGCGGCCAGCTCGTCGGCGTTCTTCTTGAAAGCCGCTTTGTCGGCCCAGCTGTTCTCGGGGTTCAGAATGTTGTCGTCCACGCCGGTGACGTGCTTGGGTATCACCAGGTTGAAAGGCTTCACGATCTCGGTCTCGCAGCTCTTGAGCTCGTCGTTGAGGATGGCCGTGATAATGGCGCGGGTGGCTTTCAGCGAGATGCGCTCGCCGACACCGTAGCCGCCGCCAGCCCAGCCGGTGTTCACCAAATAAGCCGTGGCGTTGTGCTCTTCGAGTTTTTTGGCCAACTCTTCAGCATACTTCGTGGGGTGCAGCAGCAGGAAGGCCGCGCCGAAGCAGGACGAGAAAGTCGGCTGCGGGGTCACGATACCGCGCTCGGTGCCGGCCAATTTAGCCGTGTAACCACTTAAGTAATAGTACATTGTCTGCTCCTTGTTGAGGATGGAGACCGGAGGCAGCACGCCGAAAGCGTCGGCGGAAAGGAAGATGATTTTGCTCGGATGGGTGCCGCGTGATACGGGGCGCACGATGTTGTCGATGTGGTAGATAGGGTAGGAGACGCGGGTGTTCTCGGTCTTCGCGGCGGAGTTGAAGTCAATGTTGCCTTCCTCGTCCACTACGAGGTTCTCCAGCAACGCGTCACGCCGGATGGCGTGGAAGATGTCGGGTTCTTTCTCCTCGCTGAGGTTGATGCACTTGGCGTAGCAGCCGCCCTCGAAGTTGAAGACGCCGTTGTCGTCCCAGCCGTGCTCGTCGTCGCCGATGAGGGCGCGGTTCGGATCCGTGGAGAGCGTCGTTTTGCCGGTGCCGGAGAGACCGAAGAAGATGGCGGTGTCACCGTTCTTGCCCTCGTTGGCCGAGCAGTGCATGGCTGCCATACCGCGCAGGGGCAGGAAGTAGTTCATCACGGAGAAGATGCCTTTCTTCATCTCGCCGCCGTACCAGGTGCCGCCGATGAGGGCCATGCGCTCCGTCAGGTTGAAGGCCACGAAGACCTCGCTGTTCAAGCCCATATCCTTCCAGTCAGGGTTGGTGGTCTTGCCGGCGTTCAGTACCACGAAATCGGGCTCGAAGTCGGCCAGTTCCTCCTCAGAAGGACGGATGAACATGTTCTTCACGAAGTGCGCCTGCCAGGCAACCTCCGACACGAAGCGGACCTTCATGCGGGAGTTTTCGTTGGCGCCGCAGTAGCCGTCCATCACGTATACTTTCTTGCCGGACAGCTGTTTCTGGCAAAGCACACGGAAATGCTCCCACGTCTTGTGGTCGATGGGCTTGTTGTCGGAACCCTTCTTGTTGGGATCGAACCACCACACATTGTCTTTCGTGTTCTCGTCCATGACGATGTATTTGTCTTTGGGCGAGCGGCCGGTAAAGATGCCGGTGTCCACCGAAAGGGCGCCCGACTTGGTCTGATAGGCCTTCTCATAGCCCGTCAGTGCGGGGTTGGTCTCGTGTTCGTACAACTCGTCGTATGACAGGTTGTGGAAGATTTCAACAGGGTTCTCAACACCTAATGCTTGCAATTCTGCTCTTAAGTCTTTCATATATTTTATGGGTTTGATAAATTTTTTTCGAGGGGGCAAATGTACACAAATTTTAAATATGCACAGACATAATGAAATTGCCGTATGTAGAGACGGGGCACGCCCCGTCTCTACGATTAACAGAGATTGTTTATTGATAATGTAGAATTAATACTTATACGATAAATTTTAAATAATGTATTGATATACAGATATATGTGGCAATATTTTGACTTTTCGATTTGAAGTCGTGCGCTGCAGAGCATGCTGAAAGCATGTAATTCCAATAACCCCATACTAAGGCCGACAGGCCGCAGTGTGGGGTGGAATACGCGATGGTAATCTGCGTGCCAGAGGCACGCCACTACTCGACTTGCTAATAGTAGCGTGTTTTCACGCACGCATCGATGTGCTACCTCCGCCATCACCCCACACCGCGCTCCACTTCGCTTCGCTTGTGTGGGGTTATTAAGATATTGTGCCTCCGGCACGCAAAATTTATATTCCAATTTTCTAAAAATATTTTTGCATCAGTATTCATGCAGAATGAAGAATGAATAATGAATAATTATGAATTATGAATGTCAGAAAAGGTGCGTGTGGGCAAAATTTTTTCCGAAATACGCTACGTATGAAAAAAAATTATACCTTTGCACCCGCAAAAAAGAGAAACTCTAATACATTTTTTATAAACTTTAAAAAATTAAACATTTATGAGAAAAAAAGTTAGAAATGTGATCATCATTGGTGCTGCAGGAAGAGACTTCCACAATTTCAACACCTTTTTCCGTCACAACAAGAACTACAATGTAGTGGCCTTCACCGCCGAGCAAATCCCCGGCATTGACGACCGTATGTACCCGAAGGAACTCGCTGGCGAGGATCTCTATCCGAACGGCATCAAGATCTATCCGGAAGCTAAGCTGGCCGAACTGATCAAGGAGTTTGACGTGGACGACTGCGTGTTCGCCTACAGTGACAAGCCCTACGCATACGTCATGGGCATCAGCGCCATCGTGAACGCTGCTGGCGCCAACTTCTGGCTCATGGGCCCGAACGACACCATGGTGAAGTCCAAAAAGCCCGTCATCGCCGTCGGCGCTACCCGTACCGGTTGCGGTAAGTCCCAGACCTCTCGTAAAATTATCGAATACCTCGTTGGAATGGGCTTCAGAGTGGTCGCCGTGCGTCACCCCATGCCTTATGATCCCGATTTGAACAAACAAATCGTCCAACGTTTCGCTTGCGTTGACGACCTCAAATATCAAAACTGCACCATCGAGGAGATGGAAGAGTACGAACCCCACGTGGTTACCAAACGTAACGTCATCTACGCCGGTGTCGACTACGAAGCTATCCTCAAGGGTGGCAAGACCAAAGATCCTCAAACCGGCAAGTGGGTTGAGATGGCTGGTGCCGAGAACGATCCCGACGGCTGCGATATCGTGCTGTGGGACGGCGGTAACAACGACTTCCCGTTCTATGTTCCGGATCTGACCATCGGTGTCGCCGACCCGTTGCGTCCCGGTGCTGAGGTGAGCTACTATCCTGGTGAGGTTGTCGCTCGCATGGCTGACGTCATTGTCATCAACAAGATTGACTCCGCTTCCCTCGACAATATCAACACCGTCCGCGCTAACCTTCGCAAAATCAACCCGACGGCCAAGCAAATCGACGCTGCTTCTATCCTCACGGTTGACAAACCCGAACTGCTCAAGGGCAAGAAGGTTCTCGTGGTGGAAGACGGCCCCACATTGACCCACGGTGAGATGAAGATCGGTGCCGGTACGGTTGCCGCTCTGAAACACGGTGCTGAACTCGTTGACCCGAGACCTTACACCGTCGGCAAACTGTCTGAAACCTTCAAGATTTACCCGAACATCGGCACGCTGCTGCCCGCTATGGGTTATGGCGCAGAGCAGATGAAGGACCTCGAGAAGACCATCGCCAACACTCCGTGCGATGCCGTCGTTATCGGTACCCCCATCGACCTCCCGCGTTTCATCAAGATCAAACAACCCGTTGTGAAGGTTGGTTATGAACTTCAGGAGATCGGTACCCCGACCCTCAAGGAAGTGCTCGATGAATTTGTCGCCAAACACAACCTCAAACCCAAAAGACGCAGAAAATAATTTGCTTCTTGCAAGGTTTTGAAAAAAAAGGCGTGCCGTTTCGGTGCGCCTTTTCTTTTTTTAAAAAATTAAACTTCGCTGCCGAGCATAAATCAAAAAAATATATTTTTGCAGCAAGTTATAAAATTAAAGATTATAAGATGAAAAAGATATTTACACTTCTGTTTGTCATGTCGGCTTTGTTTGTTAATGCTCAGTCTATCAGTGTTTTGTACAACGGAACCCCGTTGGGCGAGAATGATACTGTTTTTGCGGCTGTTGACGGTCATGCGGATCAGACGGATGTTTTCTTCGGCTATCAGAACAATACATCCTCACCTGTTGAGTTCAAAGTCAGAAAAGAGATCGTTTTCATACCGGAAGACGCCGATATGATGTTCTGCCTTGGCGATTGCTATTCCGGCAACCTCTCGCAAGCACAAACATTGGACGCGAATCAGGCTGTCGCCTCTGACAACGCGTTGGCCTTCCACACCATCTATTCCGGCAGCTTAGAGGCGGCGTTGGTCAAATATACCTTTTTCCTGACCAACAATGAAACAGACCATATCTCTTTCTACATCGCATACGCTACGGGTTCGTCCGTGAAACCGGCCGTCATGCTCGAGGCCCTTCACGCTTATCCGAATCCGGCCACCCGCATGGTGAACATCGACTATTTTGCACCTTCTGCAAATTCCTTCCTCGTCATCAAGAACCTGACCGGCAAGGAGGTCTTCCGCGCTGCCGTCAGCCAGGCTGGAAAGAGACAGGTCGATATCTCCCAATTCAATGCAGGTGTATACCTCTATGGCGTGGAAAGCGACGGTAGAATGCTCTGCACCAAGAAGTTGTTGGTGAAATAAGCATTACCTTTTTTATCTTTTACATATTAAGTGGCCATGTTTGTGCGGAACTGGCTTAGTGTGACACAATTTCTTTGGGATCCCGTGACGCAGCCGAATAACTGGCTGACGCTGGTCTTTTGTCTCCTGCTGTTTCTGATCACAATGATACTCATCACCGCCCGCCGCAAAATGTTCTTGATTTTCAGGGCATTGTTCTCCCAGCGCCACTTTTCGCTGGTTCAGCGGGAAGGGAAGGTGCTTGAGGATCGAATCTCCCCGTTTGTACTGATTTTCGATCTGCTCACCATTACAACCGGACTGGTCATGTTCTGTTCGACCTATCTGCCGAAAGCGATGTCCAAACTACCCTTTATGGCCTATGTGGGTATATTTCTTGCCATACTGACGGCGGCTTATTTCCTGAAATTGCTTTGCAATGAGCTCTATGCCAGTTTGTTTGGTAAGGTGAAAGAACATACGGCCATCAATCAGTACAAGTTTATTGTCATGACGGATTTTGCTGTTGTCCTTTTCCCGATGCTGGTGATCATCCAGTATACCGGCCTCCTCGCCCTTTACTACGTGGTTGTTTCCGTGCTGGCAGTCTTGCTTTCCGTATGGTTTTATCGCTTGATGAAAATAATTTCTCCCGGAGTTCAAAGGTTTCATTTTTTTATCTATTTTTGCACCCTTGAAATTTTACCCTGGTTGTTATTTTTCAAGGTATTGTTAATTATTTGAAATATAATTAGTTAAAGGAAATTTTTAAGAGCTTTATACGATACGAAAATGAAGGTAAAAAACATTTTGGTTTCCCAAAACGCACCGGAGGATATCGAGAAATCGCCGTACGGTGAGCTGAAAAGGAAGTACAGCATCAATATAGATTTCTACAAGTTCTTCAAAATCAATCGCACCACAGCACTCGATTTTAGAAAAACGCACATCAATATTCTGGAATATCAATCCATCGTGTTTTCCAGCACAAACACGATCGACAAGTTTTTTGAGCTTTGTAAGGAGATGCGTCTGGAAATGCCCGAATCGATGAAGTATTTCTGCGCTACGGAGTCCATCGCGCTCTATCTGCAGAAGTATGTTCCTTATCGCAAGCGCCGCGTGTTTTCCGCAAAAGACGCGCAACAGTCCAGTTTCTACGATCTTCTGATCAAAAACAAGTCGGTTAGCATGCTGATCCCCTGCAGCCAAGACGGCATTCCTGCCCAATTGGAGTCTGTGCTGGAGGAGAATGAGATTAAGCACGCCGAGGCGGTGGTTTTCGTGATTGCCCCCGCCGACTTGGTCCATGATGTGGATATCGACAAGTACGACCTGATTGTTTTCTTCAGTCCAAACGGAGTCAAGTCGCTGCAGGCCAACTATCCTGATTTCCAACAGGGCGAGAAGGCGTTTGCCGCCCTTGGCAAGGCCGCCGAGCAGGCCGTGCTGGATGCCGGTTGGACACTCCATGTGTCTGCACCCTCGAAGGAGCACGCCTCCCTTACAGAGGCCCTTGACGCTTTTTTGAAGGAATATGCCAACCGCAGACGTTAGATTCACTTTCCCGAAGATCAGCCGTTTGAAATCATCCGCTCTGATCAAAGAGGTGGTGCAACATCGGCAGTCCGTGTTCCGTTTTCCCATTAAATGCTTCTATTGTGTCCAAGACACCCCTGGGAGCACAGCCGCAAAAATCGCTTTTCTCGTCTCGAAACGGCGTCTGCGCCATGCTGTTGACCGCAACCGAATGAAACGCCTGCTGCGGGAGGCGTATCGGCTCCATAGCGGGAAACTGGCCGTTAGCGATAATAAGACATTGTATCTATGCTGGATGTTTGTGGGTGATGTTTTGCCTGATTTTCATCAGGTTGAAACTGCCGCGCAACAGTTATTTCAGGATTTGCATCGTAAACTGGATTTTTGAAGGCTATGAGGAAGCTGTATGAAGGATTCAAGAAGTTGTTGTCCAAACTGCTGATTGGACTGATCCGGCTTTACCAGATCACCTTGTCGCCTTTCATCGGGCGCTCCTGCCGATATACCCCCACCTGTTCAAACTATGGCATAGAGGCTATCCAAAAGCACGGTCCGTTCAAAGGCACCTGGTTGACCGTCAAGCGCGTGCTTTCCTGTAACCCCTGGGGCGGCAGCGGCTACGATCCTGTGCCGTAGCCCGTTACAAGCCGGAAATGCGTGTGGTGGCTTAAATAAGGCTATTCTCCAAGAATCTCCTTCAGCTCTTCCACCGTAAAACAGATGTTTAGGATGTCTGCCTCTTTTGCTTTCTTTCCCTTTTTTTTCTTTTTGTCAGATGTGTTTTCTATTGGATGGTAAGTGTACCGGTAGCACAGGCCGTTCTGGGTTTCTATCAATATATGGAGCAGGTACCGCAGATTTTCATCGGTGGTGCTCATGAGCTGTGTCCGAATCAAACTTCGCATGTTATTGAGTGAGGAGGTCGGCACTGTAATCCGGAAATAGTAGACAAAACCGTCTCTCTCAAGGCCAATGGAATCTAACCAAGTGACGATATCAACTTGTAAGGGGCACTGTTGGTTGGTGGATTGGATGGTCAAACTGAGTGTGTTGTAGGCCGTCTCTATGCTTGAGTTATCGTTGGCGAAGATGGCACGGAGGTCATCGGCTGTGAAAAGGATATTCAACGTGCTGTCTTTGTCTATAAGATGGTAGTGGTAGGCCACCCCGCAGTTCATACTGAGCAGTTGCTCGAAAAAGGAATCCGCGCTGCTTTTGGCGAAAGAGAGTACATGTGCGAGGCTTGCCCGGATTTCGTTGGTGTCCGATGAAATTTGGGCGGTTTGCTCAATGCTGGCTTCGTAGTGGAGGTATTGCCCGTCATAGTATGCCCGATTAATCAATACATTTCCCGATTGGGTAGGGAAGTTCTCGCGGCTGTATTTTTCAACTTCATTCGCGAAGAGTTCCGGCTGAAGTTGTTCCCTGACCTTCTCCGCCGTGATGGAATCCATGCTGCTCACCCAATACTTGCCGTTTTGAATCTCCAAAGGAGTGATGAAAATGTCGGTGGCTCGGTGGGTGTTCTGTTCCATATAGAGCACCCGAAACCCTTTCAGGTATTCATAAAACAGCTCTTTCGTGATGATGATGCTGTCTTGGATGTCGGGCGTGTCAAAATCGTTGTCAATACTGGTTTTTAGCACCGAAATGAAGGTGTTTTTGATCAGTTCTTGTTCGGAAGGGGTCAGGTTGAAGTTCATTTTTCCTTCAGGCACGGAATAGACCAATTCGAGGATGCCGTCGTTGTATTCCGCACTCTCGAACTGTCCGACACCTTCAATCTCGTTTTCTTGCATATATTCCACACATTCTTGTGCTACCTGCTGCATATACTGATTCATTTGCTTGTCATTCGCCAAAGAGAGACTTTCATTTTGCAGGAGCAGGCGGTGGAGTTCTTCAAGCGAAAAGTCAATAATAAAGCGGTCTGTTCGGGAAAAGTTGGCATATTGGAAACGGATGTTGTATTCCGCCTCAATCGCTTCTTCAATCAAGTCTGCGTTTGCGAGGAGTTCGTTTTTCGTGTTTTTTCGGATAACTTCCTCTTTCTCGGCAAGACGGGGGAAAATGGAGTCGGCGCTGGTGTAAAACGTGTATATGAGCGTGTCGTTTGAGACGATGACGGAATCCCATACGAGAGGATACGTTAGATTGTTGAGTTCGAGAGCTTTATTGGTTTCATATACGGTTTGCCGGACGGAGAGGCGTGCCTCCCACCGCTCCCCGTTCTTGTAAGCGGGCTTGTTGCGGTCTGCCCAAATTTGTTTCGTCTCCTGTGGTGAATATTGGATGGAAAAACTGCTGTCGCTGTCCTCAATTTGGATGTCGTAGGAGAAGCCGCCGCCGATGTCGCCGAGATGGCTGTAAAGGTAGTTGAAATAACTGTGTTCCAGACGATAGCGGAGTCTGTCGGCACAAAGTTCCTTTAACTCTTGGACGCTAAGTTCCATCAGGCTCATCTCATTGGCGGTGATGTGGAAATGCAAGCGTCCGGGGGTGTAGGAGAGTCTTTCGAGGGTGACGCCGTCAACTTCCATCGGACAGTTGCGCTCTGAATTTGAACGCACGGTTTTGGCAAACATTTCACGATCAATGGGTTGCGCGCATAACGCTCCGATTTGCAACAAAATGGAGATTAAAACTAAAACAAAAGTTCTGTGTGGCATTTTCGATTTACAATTTACAGTGTTAAATGTTAAAGTTAAAAATCCAAGTCGAAGATCAGTCCGCAAGCATTTTTCTAAATTCCTCTTCCGACACGATAGGGATTCCCAAAGCCTCCGCCTTTTTCCGCTTCTCCGGTCCCATTTTCTCGCCGGCGAGGACGAAGGAGGTGTTCTTCGAGATCGAGGAGACGTTCTTGCCGCCGTTCTGTTCGACGAGCTCTTTGATGGTGTCGCGCGGGACGGTGAAAATTCCGCTCACTACGATACTCTTTCCTTCAAGTTTTTGAGATATAGGTTTTTGCAGGTCTTTATTAAACTCAAACTTTAAGCCGGCGTTGCGTAGGCGCATGAGGGTCTCCAGATTGTCAGTGTTGTTGAAGTAGTCAATAATGCTGTCGGCAACGCGCTCTCCCACATCCTCTACGGTCATTAGTTCTTCTTTGTGGGCGTTGGCCACCGCATCCATGGTCTCGAAATGGCGGGCCAGTTTCTTGGCCGTCACCTCGCCCACGAAACGGATGCCCAAGGCGAAGAGAACGCGCTCGAAAGGCACCTGTTTGGAGGCTTCAATGCCTGACAGAATGTTCTGCACGGTCTTTTCCCGGAACGAAAGTGTTTTTGTTTTGCCGTTTTCGTCTTCTATGACTTTTTCGAGGCCAAGAAGTTGCTCGTATGTGAGGTCATAGAGGTCGGCGATGTTTTTTACCAATCCGTTGGCGTAGAGCATGTCGATTTTGCCCTCGCCGAGAGAGTCGATGTTCATGGCCTTGCGGGCGATGAAATGTTCCAGTTTGCCCTTGATTTGCGGGGCGCAGTGGTCGCTATTAGGGCAGAAGACGCCTGCCTCGCCCTCGGCCTGTTGCAAGGGAGAGCCGCAAACGGGACAGTGTGTGACGAAGGGGACCCGTTGTGCGTCGGGAAGCCGTTTTTCGGTGTCTACGCCCACAATTTTTGGGATGATCTCACCGCCTTTCTCCACGAAGAGGTAGTCGCCTTCGCGGATGTCCATTTCCGTCATGAAGTCGCGGTTGTTGAGGGTAGCGCGTTTTACGACTGTGCCGGCCAGCGACACGGGGCTGAGGTTTGCCACCGGGGTGATAATTCCTGTTCTGCCAACTTGGAAATCAACGCTTAACAGCTTTGTGGAGACACGCTCGGCTTTGAATTTGTAGGCGATGGCCCACCGCGGGCTCTTGGCTGTGGCGCCCACCTGTCGCTGCTGGTCGAAATCGTTGACTTTGATGACCACACCGTCAATCGGGTAGGGCAGCGACTTGCGCTTCTCGTCCCAGGTGTGTAGGAAGTCGTAGACCCCGTTGAGGTCGGCGATTTTCTCCATTACATCGGGTTTTCGGAATCCCCATTCGTGAAGTTTTAGAAGACGGTTAAAATGGTTGTATTCAGGTAGTTGCTCGCCTAATGCAAAGTAAAGCTTGAAGTCTAATCCCCGCTTGGCGACCTCGGCGGAATCCTGCAATTTGAGGCTTCCGGAGGCGGCGTTTCGGGGGTTGGCGAAGGGGGTTTCCCCGATTTCCTCACGTTCGGCGTTGAGTTGTTCGAAGCTGCTGAACGGCATGATGATCTCGCCGCGCACTTCTAATAGCGGTGGGAAGTCGCCTTGCAGTTGGAGCGGCACGGTTCGGATGGTGCGCACGTTGGCGGTCACCACATCGCCGCGCGTGCCGTCGCCTCGGGTTACCGCGCGAACGAGCACGCCGTTCTCGTAAATCAGACTGATGGCCACGCCGTCGTACTTGAGTTCGCAGACGTACTCGGGCGTTTCGGAGAGGAGTTCGCGCACGCGGCGGTCGAACTCGGCAAGATCCTCGCGCGAGTAGGTGTTGCCCAGCGACTGCATCGGGTAGAGGTGCGCGGCGCTCTCAAACCGTTTCGTTACCTCGCCGCCGACACGCTGCGTGGGACTGTCGGGGCGTCGCAGCTCAGGGTAAGCAGCCTCAAGGTCAATGAGTTGTTGCAGCAGCTGGTCGAAGTCGTAGTCCGAAATCGTGGGGTTGTCCAGCATGTAATACTGGTAGTTGTGTCGGTTTATTTCTCGGATAAGCTGGTCGATGCGTTCCTGCGGGGTCGGGTTGTTTTCTGCCATTAGTCTTGATTTTGGCGGCAAATGTACATAAAATTCAAATACGCCAAAACGATTTTCCCCGTTGTAGAGACGTGCCATGGCGCGTCTCTTTAATTGTCGGTTCGTGCATAAAAAAAACGCCGCACTCTTTCGAATGCGGCGCAAAATCATTAACTATTGTTCTAAATTAGCCGATGGCGATGGTGCGGGAGAGTTTTTGTTCCTCTTTCTGCATTTTCGGCAGGGTGATGGTCAGGATTCCGTGCTCCACCTTGGCGGTGATGTTTTCCCTGTCGACGTCCTCGGGCAGCGTGTAGTTCTGCTCGTAGTTCGTGTAGGAGAACTCGCGGCGCAGATAGTGGTGCTTTTTCTCCTCTTCCTTGTGTTCCATCTTGTTCTCGATGGCGACGTTGAGGTTGCCCTCGTCGTTGATGCTCACGCGGCAGAATTCCTTGCGGATGCCGGGGGCGGCCACTTCCATCGTGTAGGCCTTTTCGTCTTCTCTGACATTCACAGCCGGAGCTGTGGTGTTGTTGCGCGGCATGATGTCGCTGTTCAAGAAATCTTCAAACATGGTCGGAAACCAACTGTTTCTAAACATAACGGGTAGCATAATGAACTCCTTTCTTTTTATTGTTAGACTTTTATTTTTTTATTCACTGTCCGCCGCTGCTTTCGCTTTGGCGAAGCGCTACCTATAATGCAAACCGCGTGCCAACAAATATTTTTAAATTATTTATATTTTTTCTGACAAATTGTCCGATTTTTTGCGACAAAATGGCGGGATGTCTGACATTTTTTCTGTTTTCATTATTTGGGCGTTCCGGCGCGGCTGAGCCGCGCCGTCGGGCTTTCCGCTACAATGATTGCACCATTCCGTCGCCGACGATAGGCGGTGGCGGAACCTCTGACAGGCAACGGCATGCAATACGTTGAATGATATGATTATCATGGCGGAATGGTGCAATCATTTCCGCTTCAATCCCTAACGCGCGCCCGCCAGTCAGGGCGTATGCGATACGCCCCTGCGTGCGCCGCAGGAACGTTCTCCCGTAACTGCAACAAATATGTGGTGGAATTCCCGTGAACGAAGCGGATTACTCGTCCGCGGTGGAGATGATATAAATCGTTATTAATTGTTTCCTACAAGCGGAATTCCCAACTGTTTACAAATTTTCTTCGCGAGTATGTCATCAATATCATTGTGTAGTGGTATGATTGTCCGCTTACCAGAATCTTTGTTGATGAATTGGGCGTGACTGTCTTTTTGTCTTCCGGTCGGGTATCAATGATTTGCTCTCAAGTGTTTTAGGAGTTTTTCTTTTTTCATGCGTTCACGGTCAGTCTTCTGTGAAACACTTTGCGGTTTTTATATAGTTCTTTGAGTTCTTCCCGACGGCACTCAATGGCCAGTTCAATGGCTTCTTTCATGTTGGACATGAGTTCATCCAAAGTGTTTCCTTGGCTCATCGCTTCGGGGAGCTGTGAACATTGTCCGACATAGACGCCTGTTGTTGGGTTTTTCTCTATGATGATGCTGTATTCCATATTGTTTTCGTCTTTCTTAATTAAAGCTGCAGAAATACGCTTTTTTCTACAAACGGCAATTCGTTGTTTGACAAATAATGAAATCTTTCAAAGAGCGTTACTAGAAGTGTTTTACGAGTATATGTTATGAGAATTTTCCTGAAAATCCTGATGTGGGCGGGTGGAACTGATTTTTGTTCTTGCCAATGCCAAAGAAGGCCTCGATTTTGCCCGCTCGTTGCATTGGGAATATGAGGATGCCTATTACAATCGGTATCCGGAGGAGTGATGTAAAAAAATGTCAACTAATCTGTTGACATTTTTTATATCTTTGCCGCGTTTTTCACAAGGTTTATGAAAGAAAGTTTGGGACAATATATCAGCAGATTGATGATGCGAGACCATTACAACCAGTCGGAATTGGCGAGGGAATTGGGTGTTTCCCGCCAGATGCTGAGCAATATTGTGCTTAACCGAAGGGAAGTGTCGTTGCCGCTCTCTTTGAAACTCGAATCCTTGTTCTCTCTTCCGGAAGGTTCTGTCCTGAAGATTCAAGACGATTACAAAATCCAACAATATAAGGAACAACTTCGCGAATTTTTGTTTGAGAAATTGCAACAAGCACACGCTTTTTGGTCGTATGACAATGTGTCAAGATCGAATCTCCCTGATGAGTTGTTGATTGAGAAGGTGTTTGTCCATCTTGATATGGATGATATTTCAAAGCTGTTTGAGCTATTCCCGAAGAATTATATCCAAAAAGTGTGGCGTGAGAATATGGCCGTGCAAGGGGAATACCTTTTCGATTTGAACGTGATGATAGCGCTTGTTTTCTTCCATATCAAGAAACCAGAGGCGTATCTCCACCGCCAGGAGTTATTACATTTGAAAAAATTGACCCGCTATGCGTAAAGGACTAACCCCGAACATTGAAGCTATTATTGATGATGTGGCCAGACTTGAATGTGTAAAGCCTTACACGTTGTGTGGAGGCACCGCCTTGGCTATGCAGATTGGCCATCGAATGAGTGAAGATTTGGATTTTATGATGTGGCGAATATCCAAGACTGAGAAGCATGAGGTGGACTGGCCTGCTATCGAAAAAGAGATTGAAGAAAGAATTGGAGAAGTGGAACATCGCGATATTCTTGGTTTTGATCAGGTCGCCTTTGTGGTTAAGGGGGTGAAACTGTCGTTTTTCGTAAGTAACAATTTTTCTCCTCTCAATGAAAGAATTCCATATCAAGGAAATATTTTCATGTCCGATGTTCCTGCCATTTTGGCGATGAAGATGGAAGTGATGCTCCGCCGACTGAAATACAGGGATTATTATGACATTTACTCCATTGTCAGGGCTGGGTATTCCCTGAAAGATGGGATTGATGCCGCCGTAAAATATTCAGGACACAAGCTAAACACCAAGTCCTTAGTAATTATGCTTTCCAGCAGTCGGATTCCGACGGATGCGAATTTTGCGCAGATGTGTCCCGTTTATGATGTCTCTTTGGAGGAAATGCGGGAGTATTTGGTGCGAAATTTGAATGAATAGTTGCCCTTTTGCCGTTAAAACAATCTTGTCATGAGTCAGAATAACATATCATTAGGGAATTTCCTGCTGAGATACTGGTGGGTCTGGCCCTTGGCGTTTCTGTTGCTTATCGTATTGCAGCTGTTGGATATGCTCAACGGGCACTTCCTGCCGAATGTCATCGACAATGTTATTTGGGGAATTATTCTTCTGTTGGGTGTTTTGCAGGTGGTTGCGTTCATTCTCTCTATTGCCCACAAGGCGTGGTGGAAACTCGGAGGCATCATGGCGGGAGGTTTCCTGTGCGCACTCGGCTTTGCCGCGATAGTGTTTGTGGGCATGGTTACGGTCTTGTTCGAAGAGGATGAGGATCATTTCGGAATGGAGCATCCGATTCCGGACACATTGCAGTGCGAAGTGCCTATCGGTGGCGTGATTATGCAATTGCCTGAGGATTCCTGTTCCGTTGCCGCGGGTTCGGACTCGATTAGGATTCTTTCGACAGACAAAAGTACCTGGTTACAGCTGTATGAAGGCGGACAACCCGGCATCTATGAATACACCTTGTATGCGCCTGCACTACCCGACGGGTATGTCTATTTGCGCTGTTTTGAGGTGACGAAGGATATTGCTTTGTCAACCAAAGAGATAGTAAAACGGACCAAGCATGAGTTCTCCGACCATACTTCATTCGGGAAAGTGGTTGACAAACGAGATTTCACCATTTACGAGGGTGTCTGGGGCGAACCTTACGCCGTGCGTGTGGAAGTCTGGTGCCACGACAATGCTTCCAGACGCGACAAGTGCCTTTTGTCGAAGGTTTACAAGCTGGAAGGATGGATGCGGTAACGGAAAACTAAAATAGTTTACTTTTGCAATTTCTATAAATTTCGACTTTTATGTCCAGACATCATATCCTCTTCTCCTTCATCCTACTGATTATCAGCCTTTCCGCTTTTGCGCAGCATACACCGTGCAAGGTGACAG
>Ga0265299_10000496_pt1 | contig 49006 bp, 98 predicted proteins | sample AusTroGonzalo_MG_4_FD_193485 | JGI IMG/M metagenome (GOLD analysis project Ga0265299, IMG submission 193485) | Bovine rumen microbial communities from tropical cattle in Woodstock, Queensland, Australia - Gonzalo_02 | ecosystem: Host-associated > Mammals > Digestive system > Stomach > Rumen ...
CCATTAATATAAATACGAGTCTCTTGGAAATTACCACTAGTATTTGCCGCGAGATTATAAGTATATTCATGACCCGCTTCAGCACGAATTTGTTCTTGATAGTTACCATTACCCACTTGTACATTTAAGTACATATCTTGATATGGAGTGAGTTTTAATAAATAACTAGGAGTTACAGCAAGTTGTTCCGGATTTGCTGGAGTAATAACATTAAATTCAATTGTATTTCCGTTCGCGGTAATATCAGTTAATCTATATTTACTATTGAAATAGACGCCCTAATCACGAATCCATTGACGACGTTGATACTTCTTACGACCTTGCATCATAGAAGTTAAGAAGCGAGGATTCTGTTTACCTGCGGTAACTGAATTATCAATTGATTTACCAGTAAATGTACGTAAATATTTACGTTCAATATCCAGACGCCAGATTTCTTCTGGGAAGCAACTCTAAAAACTATCAAATTGTTCAATTAAGTTTTCAGAATTAAAACAAGCTGCATCTGCTGTGTTCATAATATCAGCGATATCACTTTCAAACGTTGTTTTTAAACGACGCCAGAAAATTGAACCCGCACCATTAAATGCATAGCCAGAAGAAGGAGTATCCTTAACACGATAATCACCATCTTCTTTACCATATGGGAATACTAGCGCGCCATTATTATCAATACCAACAGCAGTATCACAGTCATATACCCAAAGGTCGAAAGCATACTATGTATAATATATTCCAGACGGATCAAACGCACCAGTCGGTTCTACAAATGTACCGGTGCATACTCCATCAGCGTCTGTCGTTACTGTTCCGTCCGCCACTTCATATACATGATATAAAGCCTCAACTGGACGAGTAACTAAACGACGTTTTCCGGTTTTTGCGAAATGCCAGAATGTATTTTTCGCGCGGTTATCCATCATTGTATAATAATGAGTAAATGCGTAGAAGAATTCCATTGCTTCTGGAACAAACCATTGTCTTGCCTCGGCGACATATTGTTCATTTGTAGAAGTAATTAACCACTCATAGAAAGCTAACATTACATCATGATTCAAATCATATTGAATGTCATCGTTAGTCTTGTATCCGCCTTCGCCATTGGAAATTGTAGAATTACCATTTGTATCATTGATTAAATCGCCATCGCGATAATCACCTTTACATCCATAACGGAATTCAAAAGAATGCTTACCATCAAACTTTTCAGTTACTAACGCCTGATGCTTGTAATTTACATATGCTCCACCTAGCTATACGTTCCATTCTTCAGAAGTAATTGGATAAATATAATCCATCGGATTTGGAGAAGTACGAGGTGCATAATAAATAGTACCAGTAGTTGATGGAGTAACATCTGTCCAATCTCCAGCAGTCCAAGTATATGTTTCATTTTCTCCAAGAGCGGCTTGACTTGCGCCTGTCCGCTTATAAATATGACCTTCTTTAGTAACAATATCATTTTCATTATAAGCTTTATTATTTACCCATTCGCTATAACTAGTTTCAACTGCGCGTTGAGTCCCTTGATACATAAATACACCAGACTAGAACTGGCCGTTATTGGTATTGTTATCAGAGTTTTCGCAAGTAAATTCATTCATATCATCTGGGTCATAAGCACGAGTATAGTCAGTCTTTTTAGAGTCACCAATATTACCTAGTGCATAGAAATGCCATTTGGTATCATTGAATTCAGTATGCGCTTCACTTTGACTGTTTTCGCGCAAGAATAAAACAGCAGGAACGAATTCCATACCATTTTTAACAAATATCTTGTTGGCGTTTGGATAGTTATGCTTTGCTTTCTACGCTACATTAGCTGGAGAATTATAAATAGAAGTAATAAAGTCATTATAACGTTTCTAGAATAATGCATTATTAACATTTTCAGAAGATGCTACATTAACTTTTAAATTAAAATAATTGTTTGGTACAGAACTTTCTGTTAATCCAACCTTACAATGGTCACCTTTCCAGTCCTGACATACATCTGGCTGATGAGCTGTCCATGTTTGAAGTTCTGCAGTAGTTAGAATGTCTTCATTAGCTACCCATTCGCCATTTTCATAAATTGTAGTCGGTATCCAAGTTTCAGTTGTGGTATCCCATTTAGTACCATTTTCACCTACAATAACCGAGGATTTATAATCTGGGAAATCTTCTGGCTTATATCCCTTCATATTCTTTGCTTTAGTTGGATAATTTACACCGTCAGCTTCAAATAAGAAGTCAACATTGCGCGCGCTCTGACCATAATTATCAGATGTTGTGCCTTGACCAGAATGGAAACCATTTTGGAAGAACCAGTTATCTGCATCACCACGAGAAGCATATATATCACCACCACTCGCGTGGATACATCTCAATGTAGAATCTTTGACGAAATTCTTTTTACCAACTGTAAATACAGGCGTGTCTAACATTAACACTTTAACGTTAGGAATACGTTCTGCTAATTTAATAGGATCTAATACTGCGGTCGCAGAAGGAGAAGTAAAATACTGCTGTTGAGTAGAATCCCAATAAATACAGTTTCTATTATAGCGGCTAATCTTTTCATCAATATTGCGTCCATCAGCAATAAAGTTTTGTAAGATTTCGTCTGTTTCTAATGACTTATCATAGATACGTAAACGATAGATATACACATCACAATCATTAGAACCGATGCGAATTGTAGCTTCAGATCCAGATGGATGACGTAATCCATCACCACTTGCGCCATAAGTGTATGAATACGCTTTACTTGGAACACCATCTTCATAAGACATAATAAAGTTGTTCTTCGCAGCTGCGTCATACTTATTAATATTAATATCCAATTCAATTTTATCATTTTCTGAATATGGGAAGTATAGATAAGAGTTGGTTGCTAATACTTCAGTATCAATTTTACCAACTGATAGCCAGTCATCTTCAACAAACTCTTCTCCACTAGTATGAGCTGTAACACATTTATAAATAGTATCATCTACAACAACAATATCATTTACAATATAAGCTGTATTTGCTTCCCAAGCATCATATTCTGTGCCGCTAGTAGAACTGGTAGTATCACTGGCTTTATCGGTTTTTAACCAACCAACATGAGTACCTAATTGAATACCAACATTTTTTTCGGTTAATTGCCCAACATTAGTAAACCATACTGCATTAATATCACGAACTGCCGCAGTTTTAAAGATAATCTTCATTTCTGCGCCAGAGTCAAATACTGCGCTCTTGCCGCTAGTGGTTGGGAACATTTTATAATTTAAGTCAACATAAGAACCTGCTTTGATTACAAAACATTTACCATCTTCATCTTCTTTATAACCACCGCCATTTGGATCATCAGACCAGTTAAAATTATCAGAAGTGGTAAGAGCATATGTTGTCCCACCGGAAGACCACGTTGGTAAACGATTAGTTGAACTATTTGTTAAACTAGTTGGATCAAAATCAATAATTGCGCCAGAAATAGGAGCTACGTTAATGTTAAGTTGAGTAATAGCTAGGTTAACTGTTACAGAAACTTCATCTACTTTAATAGTTATTGTATGAGAGCCACTAGTAGAAGCTAAATAGGAAAGTTTACCAGTGTTTACTCCGTCTAAAGTAACCTAGTCAAACGCGGTTTCAGAATCATCTAAATAATAGTATACTGTAATACTTGAAGCATTTTTCTTATATACTTGATAAGGAATCTCAATGGTAGAATACTACTGAGCAGTAATTGTTTGACCATTATAAGGAGAAGCAACAATAACAGGAGTCTCTGTATCTGTAGCATCATACCAAATATATTCACGAATAATACTAGAAGTACGCTATTCAACACCACCAATAGTCGCGGTTAAATACATTTCAATTGTATGTGCGCCGTGCGCCTAAGCAGGAATAGTATAATTATTAGGACGACCAGAAGTAGTGCTTGGTAAATCTTGATATGGTAGTTCTACATTATCAACTAATACATGAAGTCTCTTACTTAATGCGCCAAAAGGTGTATAACCAAAGCTATAAGAATTAGTAGAATTAATTAATAATGTTTCTGGCGCTTCAGATTCCAACCGTAAGTCTTTAATATCTACACTCCAAGTTTTACCTAGAGGAGTATTATTAACATTTACAGAAAGGGTAAAGCTATTCACGCCAGTCCTACAATAACTACTTACATCAAATTCATAGAAACCTGCTGGAGCGCCAGGAGTACTAGACCATGTATTATCACTATAAGTCCAAGTATTATATCCGTTTTCTTCATAAATAATGTATAATTTATTAGAATCTGGATTAGCAATAACTGGGGCATCATTATTAAAGGTTGCGTTGTCTACAATAACCCAATTAGCAGGAACCGCATCACTAGCGCCACTATTAAATGTTCCGCTGTCAATTGTAAGACTTCCTGATTTTAATGTATAAGTTCCGTCATTTGATTCCGCGCCTTCCCAAGAAGAGTAGAAAATACGAAGTTTAATAGTGCTTCCAACAATTGTCTAAATACTTTGATTACCTAATCTTATTAATGTATTAACAGCATTAGAAGTTGTCCCTCCACCACCTTTAGGTAATTCAATTTGTGCCCGTAAGTGCATGGAAGCTGACTCTGTATCAATAATAGTATTATCTGCGCCATAATCAAATTCATATAGATTTAAATATGAAACGTCTTCTTCTTGATTAGTTTCACTATTAACTCTTGTAGTATCAACGCGGGCCATATTATACTTCTTAATATTACTAGTACTAATTACTCTGCCGATTTCAATTTCTGTTAATACATCTTCACCGCTTTCAGCATCCTCTACCATTATATAGCGGTAGTGATGCACTCCATCAGCCTCGCTTACATAGTAATCTGTATTTTCTGAATAAGTACCGTCAAGAGCTTCATATTCAGCAGGAGTTAAATCATATCCAGAAGTATTGCCAGAACCACCGCCGCCCGCTCCACTAATTAGTTGCCAACCAGTAGTAGAATCGATATAACGCCAATAATAATATTTATCATCATCCGCTTGAATCAAATAATCTGCCGTTGTACTTGGACTAACTATATTAGGAATGCCTTCAGTAAAATTACTACCACTAACAGGTTTTGACACCACAATAGTATCTTTACCTTCTAGAGTAGTAACTCTTCCTGCCAGTGCAGTCAAATCGCTTGCGGCCCCATCAGCAATAGCTTTAGTTGCTGCTAAACCAGTAGTAGCATCATTGACAACATTTTCTAAAGTAGCGACCTTAGCCTTTATACCAGTTTCGGCAGTATTTAAATCAGATTCTAACGTAGTAACTCTAGCCTTAAGACCAGTAGTTGCCGTATTTAAATCAGATTCAATAGCATTTATATGCTAAGATAGACCAGCAGTATTGTCATCTATGGTTGCGGTATGAGAAATATCATATGCTAACTGGTCAATACGTGTATTAGTGTCAATTAAAGCACCATTTTCGTCACGAGACATAGATAATTCAGTAGCAAATGTTTGTACATCTGCTTCTAATTTATCAATTTTAGTATTAGTATCAGCAATAACACCACTGTTTATCATACCTAATTCGCCCGCGATCGTACTTACATCGGTCTCTAACTAAGTAGCACGGCTTTCGATATCATCAAAACGATTATCTAATGTATCAGTACCACTTGATAAAGTACGATGCGCATTACCAATCTCGGTTTCAACTATGTCAATACGACTATTCGCGCTAGTCATATCGACTTCAGTTTCAAGAGCTGTTATACGCGCTTTAAGGCCTGTACTAGCAGTATTTAAGTCACTTTCAATACTACTGATGTGAGTAGTAATTGTATTCTAATCACTGAACCCATCGCCAATCATATCTTTTAGCAATTTACCTTGACGTGCTTGTAATACTTTATTATCGTCAGTACCATGAGTAAGGTTTTTTTCAATATCGGACTGTGGTACTTTTTGGCTTACAGTAGTATCAATACCGTCTAGACGCGCATCTAAATCAGCCGCGCCATTACGAGCGCCAGATATTTCAGACTCTAACTATGTAATACGATATAAATGAGTTTGATTAGCATTACTACCAACATTATCAATATCATCTAAACGTTTATCTAATGTGTCGTCCGTTACGCCATCACGGTGTGCATTATCAATTTCTGTAATGATATTTGGTAAAGTACGTGAAGGTGCATTACCGCCGCCATCAATAAAATCTAAACGAGCATTTAATGATAGGTTATTACCGCCAGTTTTATTTTTACCACGAGCGTCTTTTAACTCAGTAATAATATCTGGTACACTCATTTGATATGGAGCGTCAGAAATATCCTCATTAGCATCTAAACGATTTAAACGTTCTAGCATATGGTTATCAGTGACATGAGCAGAAGTATTAGAAGCAGTGGTCTATGCGTCTCTAATTTTCCTATCAATGTCAGTAATCTTTTCTGCTAAAGATGTCGCAACCACGTTCGAACCATTTTTTAGAATGGTGCCTACGACATAAGCAGCTTCAATCCAATCTTTTGCTTCTTCCGCAGCATTTCTTGCTTCCGCCGTTTTGCCTTCCATAGTATCAAGACGGTCATCTAAATCATTATATGAAGAAGAACCACCTTGTGCTGTTTCATACTATAGCGCAGCCTAAATCTGTGCCCATGCGGTCGCGCCGTCATTAGCATTCGATGAAACCGTGCTCAAGCCACTTAGAGCGTCACTCGCATCACTTAATGCTTTATCTACCTATTGTTTTAAAGTCGTAGCAGTTGTTAATGCCGAACCACCGTCTATTTTATCTAAACGAGCGTCTAAAGTAGATATAGCACTAAATTGAGCATGTGCCTCATCGATGCCTTCTTGGATGTTATTCATCTTTTCTTGGGTTATCGGTTCACGTACAACCCAAGTATGAGTCCTATACGCCATATTGGTTTTACCTCCTTTTTCTCAAAATTAAAAAGGAGCATTTTCATGCTCCTTGAAGAAAGCTATTTCTCTATAACAATAGTGGTTTAACTCCGATACAACTACATCTTTTTATTTTTGCTAAAGAAAAATTACTTATTTATATTTTATAGAAATGAATCCATTTTCAGTAGTACAATGTACTTTTTTAATGCCAATATCACGAAGCATACGCTCGCAACTGGCGCAAGGCGCGGACGGCGCAAGAGAACCATCTTTATATTCACGATACAAATACAATTCTACCTTATTCCATTCCAAACTATCTCCAAACTTCCATCTTATCTTTTGAATAAGTGCGGTTTCCGCATGAATTTTATCGGGAGTGTCATCGCGGAAACGATATACATTATACCGGGCTTGGAGCGGGCTAGTTTTATTAGTGTTATACGCAGTACCAATGATACTACCTTTATAAACTGCGACTATACCTATTTTCGGCGCGCAACGAGTACCACGATAAGTCGCTAACATGGCCGCTTCGCGCGCAAATTTAAAATATCTCTTATTCATACACTTCTATTGGGTCAAGCTCCAATTCATAATATTTATCTTCAAGTAGCATATAATGAGGTTCTTGTGATTCTTTAATCATTGTTATAATAAATTCATTGATTTCCGCAATGGTAAGGTGTTGTTCTGCTGCGTATATATTATTTAAACATTTCAATAATGGATAAGTAATATGACAATGAAGTTCATATATTTCATCATATCCATTGGTCCTTTTATATCTAATAGATGACATAGCACCATCGCGTATAAATCTATAATAATCAATCGGTTCAAGTAAAGTGGCAGCAATCTTGCCTTCATCCTTATATTTCTTTAATTTCTCTTCGTATGTCATTCTCTTGTCTCCAAAATATCTGCGTATATTTCATATATCGTGCCATCAATTTCAATTTTTTTAATAGTGCCATCCATTACACATTCAAGTAATAATTTCATAAAAGATTTAATTTCACACGATTTAGTTGCTTCTCTTAATTTGTCTATATTACTCATATGTATTCTCCTTTCATAAGTATATTATACCGAAATTTATACTAACTGTCAAATAGTAAAATTACTTAAAATTGAGGAGGTGGTTCCTGTGAAAATCAAATTAAAAATCACAACCGCTGAAAATATGAAAGTTTTAGGATGCGAGAAAGATACTATTTATGAAATAGAATTTGAAGATTATATTAAACGTGTTGTCGCATCTGAAGTAGGAAATGCGCCAATAGAGGCATGTAAAGCGTAGGCAGTTGCCGCGCGCAGTTATGCTATAACATAGGGGGTACTTAATGGGAGAACAATATCAGATAGTTCCTCTACTGCGCAAGCCTGCCGCTTAAATCGAAATAATTATAAAATCGCCAACTAGGGTGCTGAAGCAACAGTTGGTGAAGTATTGACATATAATGACGATATTGCGGGAACCGTTTACACAGATAGTAATGGTGGCCGCACAGTATCAGCAAAAGAAAGATGGGGAGGTAATCGTCCATATTTAATTGCGCAAGACGACCCCTGGGATGCCGCCAGCGCAAAAGGAAAAAGTGGTCATGGCGTAGGAATGAGTTAGAGGGGCGCAATATATGCGGCTGAGCATGGATATTCTTATTTAGATATTCTTAATTTTTATTATCCAGGCACAGTACTTAAAGAAGATTATGGGAATGATGATGAAACCTATGCGCGCAAGGTACTATAGGAAGTTAAAGTGCGTGTAGAAACCGCAATGAGGGCATTAGAAAAGGGACTCTATTAAGAGTCCCTTTTATTTTTTTATTCATCTTTCTGAAGTAGTTTATCAATATGCTGTTCAAGGCTCTCCTTTTGAGAATCAAGGTTCTTACCAAAAGAATTTAGGTCAGTAACCATACCATTCAGAACCCTATCAACTGTGTTTACAAAACTGTTTGCCCGCTTATAGAAGCTATTGTATACCTTGTTCTTTGCGCGCGAATACGCAATCTTGCGACCCAGTTCTTCATTCCATTCGTCATCTGTAGAGCAAACTGCTTTACCAACGAAACTACGAGGAAGCTCAAATTGCTTCCGAATCTTATAGCTATTAGGCCAGAATTCGATTGCGGTGCCACAACTATATTCATTGATATAATCAAGCAGCATGTCTTGTACATAATCACCTTCAATGATACATAGTACCATGCGGTCTTCTGGCTTTACGATAAACTTACAATTTTTTTCGGTGAATTTTTGTGATACCCATTTTATTTTTCTCCTTTACATAAACTAATAATAAAAGCAATAGTTAAAGCGATAGCCATAATACATCCAAGTCCAAGTAGAAATAGTAGCGGCGAAAAGATAATCCACCACGATACGTTAATTACATTTGTAAGTTTCAGTACAAATACCGCAATGATTATCAACACTACTAGAATTTCGGCTAACCTATCTTCATTCATTTAATACTCTCCTCTCTTTTACTATAATAATTATAATTTAAATTATACTAAAAGTCAAGTAAAAAGTTTTTGCCACTTCACTTTTCCACATTTTCTACATACACATCTGCGGCGGTCAGCCATAACATAAACGACCATCCAGCAATGATGACAAAGCAATTGTTTCAACCAATTAAACATTATAGACGCATCTCCATATGCCATTGAGGATTAGCTTGAACTTCAGCTAGCCTATCTTTAAGAGATTCTATTTCTCTCTTTAGCCGCTCAATCTCCGCATTACGCGAGTCTTCTTGCGTAATTGTAATTGTTTCAGTAGTCGGCACGGTAATGCTACTATTTGAAAAATCATTTATTGCCCAATCTGGGTTCACTTTTTCTCCTAATGTTACATCTAATACTTTACCATAGCGTTCCCTGTAAGAGAACATATAATGGCAATTAATACATTCACATTGTGTGGTAGTAATATTACCATCTGGATTCTAATTTATTCCATCTTTATATATCGCGGGAAAATACATAGCAGTACGAGTGCTATATTTTACGGCATAATATGATTCGCCGCAATTAGGACATTTAACGTGCATCAAATCACCACCATTAGATAAATAAGACCAACAATTACTCCTATCCATAATAAAACCATAATAGGTAGAAAACGCGCGGGCATTTGAAGGGCTTTATACAATAGAGTGTTTTCGTTCATATCATTTCGTCCTTTCTATTAATGTATAAATTTGACCATCATGACTATGTACTTCAAAATTCTTTTCTATTTCTACAAAAGGAACAGTATCACTAATCATTACTTGGTAATAATGATGCTGTGTAGTACATCTATCAACCGCACCTGCGCCTGCCGCAATCCCTAAAATGAACATACTTAAAGTAATCCATAATAGTGGAGTCTCTTTTTCTTTAATGGTAACAACAAGTGCCCAAATTCCAGCTATGAACGCTGCGAGAGCTAAAATACTAAGTACAATTCCTACACCTACATAGGAGTTTGTATATTCATTAAGTACTAGCACACCATCAATCGGCATAGTTACCACTCTCCCACGCTAACATAGCAGATTTTTTATCCATATACTGTTTAGTTGATAGACCACACTGTGGACATCTTACAGACCATGGAAGGTCAATCAGCGGCGACAGTTGCTGGACAATATCAAATTCATGCGCGCCGCAAGTACAATATTTCTTTGGGTTATATGCCCATTTGTTTTCAATTTCTTCTTTAAAGGTTACCTTCATTTTTATCTCCCTCCTTTATATTTAAAAGAAAGCGTTCTTTATCTTCTTCAATTATTATATCTTCATAATTCGTAAATAGATTTCCGCAGAATATACAATTGCTTTTAAGGTTTTTATTTGGTTGTCCCATCTTACAATTGCTACACCTATACGGGCCAAAGATAGGTCCTTCTAATTTAGCTACCATTATATCACCTTCAATCCCATAAAGTAGGTAAAATATGGGCTAGGCGCGCGAATGCTTCTTCTCGGATAGCTTCCTGTTCTTCACTTATCTCTTTACATCTATCAAAATATTTACGGGAAAGCTCTTTGTGCTCGGGACTTTCATCTAAACGAGTAACGATATTGCCATTTTCGTCTTTTATATGAAGAGACTCGAGTTTAAGATTATTTACAAAATCATCGTAATACTCATTTAATCCATCCGCCGCGTCTTCAGTACAAAGACGTAAGTCAGAAGCGAGTTTATGAAGGTATTCCTTCCAACTCTCATGTGTTGGAAATTCAGGAGTACCAGGATAACTACATCCTGTATCAGCAAGGTCATCCAGCATATTAGGAATTATCTCAAGGAACCAAGTATCCATGTCCCACTTGTCACCATAACTGTAGCCTCTTGTTGCGCGAAGCCATCCGGCGCGACAATTACGATACATTTGTTTAAAGATTTTCCAAGGATGAGTGAGATAATACCTTTTGCTATGCGGATAATAAGTTAATTCATTAAGGCTCATATTATCACCTCAATTAATAAATAGGCTAAAATATTTATGGTCTAATCCTAATTCATCAATCATAATACCTTCAGAGAAATCTAAATCTCCATTATAAAAGGCTTGTTCCATATCAAGCTGGCAGATAGCAATCATCTGCTCTGCTTCATACACACTAATGTTATCGCGCTTAGCGATAAATTCTGCGAGTTCATGTAAATCTTTAGGCATTTTCTTCGTCCTCCACACTTAGTTCTTCGTTTTCTCTACTCAGTTGTGTTGCTACATTGTCAAGGATATTATTCCATTCTTCAAATAGTCCTACATATCTACGTTCATAGTCTCTATCTAAATTCATTAGTGAGCTAAGGGCATGAATCCCGCCGTTAACATACTCTATGTCACGTACTAACCTTTGTTTGTCCATTCCTTACCTCCTTTGGGCAGACTAGACTGTCCGGGCACATTATATTAGTCCAATCTATCCTTGTTATTGATTCATCGGTTTCGCTAAATTTAAGTACGGTTACTTCATAACCAAGCGCCCGTAAAGCGTCTATTACAGGGCGCGTAATTGCGCCTGCGTATAATATTGAAGTACCACCGTGTTGAACACTATCTATAATCCTAACCTCAATGTGCTGGTAGATAGAATAATCAGCGGGCAATACGAGATAAGCTGTTGCGCGCGCTTCAAGCGCAGTAAACATTGTTAACATATAATCACCATTAGAGGGGGTACCTTAAAGGATAGGATATTGTATACCTTCATTAAATAATCACTCCCTATTTTTATTCTATAATTAGTATACCATAAATTTATTAAAAGTCAAATTTTTAATTTCTTCTCTAATTCGGTTAGGCGCGTCCGCAATTCATAGTTATCTGTAATAAGATTTTCTACCATTACTTGTAAGTTATTGATACGCGCATAGCTTTCATCTTTAACATCATTTACATAATGTAAAATATCACCTACTTTACTTTCGGTCGCTACTCTCTTATCCTCAAAAAATTCTATATCTTCTTCAAGCTCATCTATGTGACGCTCAAGTCCATCTATGTGGTTTTCAATCTTATCTATTTTTTCTGTCATAGGGTTTGTAAAAGTAATAGGCCCGAAAGATGAACAGCAATCTGTTGTGGAAGAAGTCCAGGTAATTGACGGGGTAGAAACTAGGCCGCCAAGTTTATACCAGTCTCCATCTGGAAATGTTGGTAATTTTTTATCTATCATTGATGTTATTGAATCTTTATCTATCGTTGTTGACATTCTTATTTTCCTCTCTAATTACTCCATCATATGTAGGATTGAATGGTACCCAAATTACGAATCCACACTTTGGGCACTTAATATTCTGACTACTATTCACATCATCTGGGTCAAATCCTATTAAGCAGCCGCAAGCATTACATCGCGCAATCATACCATAATATCTATCATACAAAATTTTCATTCCATTCTCCTAATAGTTACGAAATCTCCATCTACATCATACATAAATCCATTTCCGTCCAAAAAGTCATATACTTCGTTAGGAAATGATAATATAGGCCACCGCAAGCTACCAGTCTTTTTCATACTTTCATATATTTTTACAAAATACGCAGAATACGTACTAAAAACTTCAGGCCAAAACTTTATATCCATCAATAAACTCATGACTATATAATCAGAGGCATTTCTTTCTTTAACTGTCATTGTATACCTCCATTTAGCTTCTACATATCTTTTATATAAGCAACCGCCGCATTATAGTTTTCAAACACGCTAAATGCTTGCGGCGGAATCTATTCCTCCATTTTATTATTATCTACTTGAGGAATTCCCCAATCCATTTCTACTTCTCGAATACAATAAGGGCGCCCGCGCACCCAATGTACACTAATTTCATTTCCCTATCTCATATACTTTTTATATACATCTATAACATATACTTTCATAACGCTCACTTCTACTATAATATTTCCTATTCTTATTATAGCACAAGCAATTATCGAAAGTCAAATATCTGATTTTAATTGGATGCGGCACGCAATTTCGCCTTCCATAAAACCTTGTTTCCATTGAATATTAAAATCACTATCTCCATCAATCATTTCAAGGAAACGGCGCACTTTAATATTCCATGCATTCCTTATCTCTACTGAACCACCAACATCAGCTCTACATATCATTTTCGCGAGTTCATTATCTTGGTAAATAAACAAATCAATTTCATAGCTTGGCACGCATTCATAGATATGTTTACGCAAATATCCAAATATTTCATCAAACATATAATAATTCATAACTTATTCTCCTTAGGGGTATAGTTTCGGGATTAAATATTCTTAAAAGTCATACAACGACGTTTTGCCGCAGGTAAATTGAAGTGCGCGCGGTAAATCTTACCATCTTTATACTCATACGTCAATCCATTTCCATCAAAAAACTCAAATATTTCCATCCACTCCGCATATCCTTCTGTCTCTGAATTTAACCATATTGGAATACTAAATTTATTTTGTTTAAGTGCTTCACAAATGGCGCTGTCTAATACCATCATCTTATAATCATACCTAATTAGTAACTCTTCAAAAAAGCATTTATCGCATTCAATCATATTTTTTAAGCAATAGTAACTCATATTTATCCTCCTATACCTCTATTATACTCAAATTTCCATATTTGTCAAATCATTGATTCGCCGAGACTCGTAAAACGAGGGGTTCGCCGCAGGCGAACGCCGAGGCTTTACGAGTGTGCTCGGCGACATATAGACGGGTAGGATTCGGGCGCGAAAAAAATCATATACGGAGGGAAAAATTTTTGGCAATTTTGAAATGAAATTCTGTCACCTCTATGCCAGTTAAAAGAAGAAATAAAGAAAGGAAAGGGGATGCTCTGTTTCTGACTAGGGGTACTATATTAGGGTTCCGGAAGGGTAAAGGGGAGGGTGAGTATAGGGGGAGGTTTAGGGATGTGTGTGCGCGAAATTTCAGTTTTTGTCAAATATTTATTTTTATTTTTAAATAATTAATTTTTTAATTATTTATTTAATTATATATATAATTATATATATATTATATAGGCCAGAAAAAAGTAGTATTTTTTTTACTACCTATATAGGGGGGAGGGGGGTAGTAGAAAAAATACTAATTTTTTTAGTATAAAAATATTCTTGAAAAATGATAAAAAATGTCGTAACTTACTAGTACATTTCCTACCTATTAGCGTAAGAAATAAATACTTGACAAAAGTATAATTTCATGTTATAATGTTAATATAAGATGGAGGTGGTCTAATGACTACAGTAACAGATTTAGCTGAATAGAAAAAATTATTTTTCGTACGCGGTATGTATAACATAGTGGATTGTGGCGTACGGACTGGAAAAACGTATTGGGCTGTAAATAATCTATAGCGTTTTACGCGCGATAACCGACTAAATAGAGTATTATATTTAGTGGATACTACTGCGTTAAAGGATTAGATTATTAAAGAGTACGGCGATGTATGTACTGATGCGGATACATACTGGGAAAATCCAACCGTTTGGGGCGAAAGTATAGAAAAGATAGGCGTCATGTGTTATTAGAGACTTGGAGCTTATGTGATTGTGGGACACCTAGACTTTCTAAAAGAAGTAGATGTTATATGCTGGGATGAATGTGATAGTATCTTTGATTTTGCCGTGTAGGCATTTGCGAAAGCGCGAAAGACAGACTATTCTCGGAAGAAAGATGCTCATGACCAAGAGATTTCCAATGCGGAAATTCTTACTGTTATTTAGAAATACTCTAGTAAGAAAGAATATATGCCGCTAGTTTTACTTGGAGAATGGGAACAAATTGTTAATAAGGGCCGCATATTATGTGTTGGTCTTTCAGCTTCTCCGGAGCGCGCGAGGGCTTTCTATTCCAGCTTAGTGAGCGCATCAAATAAAGGTAAATTAGATGCGGGATATCGTATTGCGGCGGATATTTATTTCACTAATGTGCTAGACCATGTAAAGGAATTAGTACCTGAACCTGGCCGGGCATTCTGGTGTTATTCTCCATATATAGAACCGAACAAAGGAATTGTATTAGCAGCTTAGCGGCAAGGGTTTAAAGCTATAGAAATTCATTCTCCTAATAATGAAGATAAGCCTATGGACGCGGAACAAATGCGCGTTTATAATAGTATTGTAGCTACTGGTATGGTACCGATTGAATACGACTTTGTAGTAGTTAATAAGGCGCTGGCCCGCGGAATTAATATTATAGATAAGCGCTTTGATAATGTTATTATTGATAGTTATGATACTACTGACCGCATTCAAGCAGCTCGTTAGACCTTTAATTACTAGCGGCATTTAAAAACATTTTGCGGCGCTGTGCCAATCAATTATTTAGATAGATGGCTTACAATTGCGGAATGTCGTGCGTTAGCGGAATACATGGCAGTTCCCAGCTTAGACAAGGGTAATAAAAATGGTTCCAAGGTTATGACTTGGAACAGCTTAAAAGAGTGTTTACCCGCAGTTGGCTATACTGTAGAATAGAAAAGAAAAATGATTGATGGAAAATAGCAGTAGGCTTGTTATATTAGCGGCACTTGGCACGATGCCGAGATAAAAGACAACTAGTTCTTGATGTTAGTTGCGGCAAAAGAAGGAGCGGAATAACCGCTCCTTTATTTTTTATCCTTATACTTATACTTCCCCTCTTATTATACCATAAATTCAACAAAAAGTCAAGCTTGTATACTGTATACAATTTTTGGGTATACGAAAAGAGCCGGGCAAGTGCGCACGCCCGACTCTTCTCAACGAAACAAAATACAAGAAGGGAAAGAGAACCTTCCGGTTACTTCTTTCATATTTATTATAACAGAAATTCCGCTCCGTGTCAAATGTTAGATTTTAATACTCAAATATTAAATTTGTACTTCCCAGCTCCCAGCTCGTCCCAGCTGGCCCGTCGCAGCTTATCCCAGCTTATCTTCGGTCCCAGCTGGCCGGCGCCTTTTATTACAGCCAGGCCTGTGGAAGCACCTACGCTTTGAACGACATGAATCTCTGGTATAATTAATAAAAATTTAACACTTTTGTAACAATTTAGCCTCTTGACAAGTAGACAAAAGTGTGATAAGATGTTACTGTGGGGGAGTGTATTCCAATGGGCGGGCCGGCTGAAAAATACTCTTGCCGGCCAGAGTTAGATTAGCCTAACTCTATCTGCTTTTCCACGCCGCTGATGCCACGAGCATCGCAGAACCGCACAAAGTCTTGTCGAGTTTGCTCGATAATCTGGTCATCGGTCATATCCATACCAATGGCTTCAACCCAGTCTTTGTTACACCAACCGATAGCATCCAGTACCAGTTGAGCAGTTTTCTCATCGATCCACAGTTCGTTTTTCATTACCTAAAACCCCTTTCTTTATCTTACATACATAGTATAGCATGAATTTTAGAAAAAGTCAAATATTAAATTTTACAATTTTGTTACGGCCGGCGCGAGTTAGCGGTTGCTAACTCACATCATATCATAAAGTTTGAGGATGCGTTCTACGGTAGGGGTATCCTTCTCGTCAAAGGATAAAGTGATACAGATGGTGTTGGTGTCGCGGTTGACTTTGAATTCGCTCACGCTACAACCGACTTTGTCGATGATGCGGTTGATGATGTTGCGACCGATTTCGTTACGAGGCACGTAATAGTTGCGAGTTACGTTCTTCATAGTATCACTCCTTAATAAGTAAATTCGTCAAGAGTAAGGGTAGAGATGTCTGCGAAGCCACTCGGTTCACCGTACTCGTTCTCAAAGTATACACGAGTTTCGTCATCGCTGAATTTGTCAATATCATTCTGCTTGTACTCACAAGAGTCTGCGAAAACGCGACACTCTTCAAGGGCGAGTTCATAGGTAGAGAAAGCACCAATTGCGAAGCTATCGGCATCAGTATTATTCCATACTACAGTATAAATCTTCATTCTTCTAATTCTCCTGCCATATCAAGTTTATAAATCGCTTTGCGTGAAAAGGTATCGTGGCAATCAAGACATTGCCAATGCTCTTCTGTGCGGACAAACTCGCCATCACGAATGTCGCACCATTCTTCATAGATTTCAAGAGTTCCACCACAATGAGGGCATTTCATTAATCATCCCATCCTTTCTTATACTTCGGTTTCTTAAACCGTTTGTCGGGAATTACACGAGTGACAGGGTTGACATTGCCCCACGACTTGCGTTCGCCCTTGAAAATGTCTACATAGGTCTTGACTACTGCTTTCTTCTTCATACCTCATTACCTTCCTTTCACTTATTATTATACTCGGGATTTAATAAAAGTCAAGTAGAAAAATTGTTAAAATTTTGTTACAAATCGCGGCCGGCGCGAGGGTGGGACAGTTTTGTCCCACCGCTCATTATTTGAAGGTGTACCATTCAACCGAAGGGTACTTGGTTACCATTGTTTTGGTATACTCAAGTTTGGCACCCTTTACATAGGAAGCAGGAATCTCAATTTCTGTACCATCTGCCAGAGTGACAGTTACATTGTCAGGAAGCACCCTACCATTCAAGGTATACACATCAGCATAATCCTCAAAGGTATGGGGATGCGCCATATCTCTTTCGGTGGTGTACGTTACCATCTTACGGTCGCGCAGTTTACCGAGTGCATGACCAATGGTGGAGGACAGACTCATCGCTTCGGGCGTGCGAAGTTTAGCCATTTTGCCATACCGAGTACGACAGGGCTTTGTTTCATGATACTTCTCACCCATGAGGGCTTCGCCAATCATTGCGGCTGTGAAGCGTTCGCCACTTTCCTTGTATTTGAAGATTTCTTCCAATACAGGCTTTACTCTTTCAAAGGTGTGTTTAGCATCAACAATTAAGGGATACTGGAGGGCGAACTTTACTGCTTCTGTCATAACTGTTACCTTTCTGGTTTGTGGGGTTGTTCCTTCCCCTTCTTACAGTGATATTATATCACTTTTTTTCATATTTGTCAAGAGGGACTTGCAAGTAAGGTTTGCTCCAACCACGTACTCCAATCCATTCTACGGCTTGTGTTACCTTCCGTGTAAAAGGAGATTAAAACGGTTTCCTTTTCCTCTTCCTCTCAACATACTTATTATAGCATAAAAATGTTACAAAAAAATAACAGAATTATTACAATTCTGTTAAATAACGGGCCGGCCAGTTAGCCATCACGAAGGTCGTTAGTGATGGCATTGGATGGGCGCATGAAACCTTGCCTTCGGAACGCCCGACCACATCCTTAAACTGGGAGTAGTGTCATTAGCAGTTAGCCTACTCAATGTTGCCTTGCTACACATCGGCTTGTTCCCGATGACCTCTAACCACATCCACGCCTCGCAAGGTTTTTACACCGCAATTCCATCTTGCGGTGGATGGGGCACTCGTCAGCACCTCTTTTCACAAGGAGACCCGCTTTCTTGTTCGTTCGTTTCCGTTCTACCATTGACGCCTTGGTATCCGTCTACCACTACTTAAGGGGAAGTCGTTCCCTTGGAACAATTATATTATATCAGATTTATGGCGAAAAACAATTGATAATTTGGTAAAATTTTTGACCATTCAGTACATGGCCGGCCCGCTTTAGCGTGCTAAAGTAATACATAAAAGAAAGTGCCCCGCACTAGCGGGGCAAGAAAGGAAAGGGAAGGGAATGTGTACAAAATGTCGGATTCGAACCGCATCTCTTGCTCCCTGGGCAAGCGTGTTACCGTTAGCACCACGTTCTGTATATAGCTACGCTTGTTCACATCTCGGGTCTGCGTAGCAGTGCCAACCCAATATATGGCACACCCCAAGGGGAAGGAACTGGGATTACTTGTCCCAGTTCCGCCGATAGCTCTTCGGAGAGCCGTCGACCTTCACAATGGCATCCTGCCACAGATTGGTCAGAGCGTACTGAACCTTGCCCCGACCGAAGCCTTCGGGCAGTTCGCCTTTGATGGCTTCATAGATTTCAGAGCAGGTCGCAGGAGCATCACCCAGAGCGTTGAGGATAACATCCTTCGCCGCTTCGTAAGCGTTCGCGGTCGCTTCCTTCCGAGCGGCACCCTTGTTCAGTTCGGTATCAATCTCTACCATTACAGGGTCAGTGGATTCATAACCAGCATCGAGCAGAGCAGTACGGATGGTTTCGAGAGTCACTTTCTTCATAGTGGTTACCCTTTCTCGTTTGTGGAGTGTCGTTCTCCTTTTTACGTATTTAGTATATCATGGATTTTGGTGTTTGTCAAGTCTTTTTTTCGACTTTTTCAAACTTTTTTCGTTCGTTGGGGACTTGCAAGTGAGGTTTGCTCGTGGCTCCTAAATCCTACTCCACTCAGTTTCGGCTAGGCTGTCTTTTCCTCTCCCCTTGGAACAATATAAGTATATCAGAAATTTCACTGATTGTCAACTACTTTTTCTAACGGATACTGTATACAATGCGCGGGCCGGCTAGTTATAGGATTACAATGCGCCGGCCCGCTTTAGCATGGTAAAGTGCGAAAGTAAAATGAAATAAAAAAAGAGGGCAAAGCCCTCTCCTTTTATTACCGCAGGGAGTAGGTGTTAACCTTGCCCTCGGTCTTGACGATTTCGTCAGACCACAGGCGGGTCACCGCATACTGAACCTTGCCCTTGGTCATGCCTTCGGGCAGTTCGGTGGCGACCTCATCGTACAGTTCGCCGATGGTCACAGGAGCGGTCACCTTGGACAGGGCATCGATGACCACATCGTGAGCCTGAGCGTACAGGTCGCGGTTCGCCTGAGCCTTCTCGGCACCCTTCGCCAGTTCGGCTTCGATTTCAGCCTTGATATCGGCGATGTTGGTCACGGTCTCACCATTGAGGTAGTTAACGAGGGACTGGAGGGTGGATTTCTTCATAGCGTTTGCCTTTCTGGTTTGGGGAGTTTCCTTCTCCTTTATTACATCCCTATTATAGCATGGGATTCGCTTTTTGTCAAGGGGTTTTGCGAACTTTTTTGTTCGCCACTCGAGTCCGCTTCTCGGCTCGCCCTTTCCCTTTCGACATGATTATTATACCATAAACTTGTTACAAAAAAATAACAGAAATGTTAAGTTTTTGTTAAATCGGCGGGCCGGCGCGGTTAGATACGTTTAACCGCGTCAAGAAGTCTTTCATACCAACGTTTGGTAAGATGATAAAATTCTTGTACCTCAATCCGATATGTTGGCACATCATCTTTTAAAAGCCATAAATGTCCGTACATCCACGCGGTTTTACCTATCTCGTGAACTGACCCAAGAATATTATCATTGGTTAAATGTCCATCGTATTCAGTATTGCCAATAAGTTTATCATTAGCCCCGATATATACTAACCGCTTTACCATATGTTTTTTCATATTATCCTCCGTAATAAAGTATCAGAAAATGAATATTGAGAACGACACTTGTAGCGTGAAGCACTACATCATTAATATGCCGATGCTGGGATAAATCTTTGCACAGACCGAAAACAGCAAGAGCCAAACCGAACCAAGAAACAGATAGTCCAAATGCCATAATTAAGGCGACATTCAGGATTTGAATACTCGCACGAAGGTCATTCCATTCAAACTTATACGGCATCTGAATACCGAAGAAGGCTTTTACTTTTTCCATCTTAATCCAACTCCATTCTCATCTGTACGCCACCGATGGCTTCACGCACTGCTTTTGCGGCGAGTTCGATACCAGGAGTGGTATCAATATATTCCTCACCATCGCAAGCCCAATTGGCTTCTACCGCATGGTAAATAGCGGAGTCGGGGTCTGTTTCGGGGTTCCATTCCAGTATGGAGCGGAAGTCTTCGACTGCCTGTTCCAAATCGAAATCAACTGTGAAAGTGTTAGTCCATTCAATCTTCATGGTGGTTAGCTCCTTTCTCTTTCTATAAGTATTATATCAGATAAAAATGAAAAAGTCAATACCCAATTTCGCGGCCGGCCCGAAGTTGTGCGGACAAGTTGGAATAAAAAGGAAGGGCGATTACTCGCCCATCTCTTTCTTTGCCTTTTCGGCTTCACGCTTCGCCTTGTCTTTGGCAATCTTCTCGGCTTTCGCCTTCGCCTTCTCGGCTTTCTCTGCCTGCTTGGCGTTGTACGCTTCGCACTCGGCGACCATCAGTTCCTCGGCATCCATATCCTCACGGACTTCGGCAACGATAGCACCGATGCGGACATACCGCATTTCGCCATTGAGGTCAACGAGCAACGCACCCCACTGGCGGTCATTGATTTTGTGGAAGTCAATGCCCATCTTGCCATTCATGAGGTCATCGAATACACGGTCACGGAGGTCTTTGTCTACGATTGCTTTGGTAACTTTTGCCATATGCTTTATCCTTTCTGGTTTTCTCGGTGTTTCCTTCACCTTTCACAAGTATTATAGCACACATTTTTCGGTTTGTCAAGGGGTATTTCTTAGGAAATTTTCTCCCCTTCACTATATATATTATATCATATCCGTATAAAAAAGTCAATAGAAAAATTTTTATAATACTGTATACAAAGTTGTACGTACAAATCGGCTGGCCGGCCCGCGGTTACATGGGCGAGTTACATGAGAGGGCGAGGGGTTACATATCCCCCTCGTCCAACTCTGCCAATTTCTCCATCTTTTTGTGCTGACGAACGCACTCGGCAAAAATCTGTGCTTCAATCTCAACATCAGCAAGCCCTGTGTGTTCCTCTTCAAAAGTGTTGTCATCAGTCAGATACCGCCAAATAATCTCGGCAGTCTTGCGTACCTGCGGTGTGGCGTGGTTGGTCATGTAACCATTCTCTTCGCAAAATTGAATGTAACGCTTTTGCTTACAGATAGTATCATTTGCCATCTTCATCGTATCCCAAATCGGCATTTCATAAGGGAAAAACCATCTCCGCTTGCTCTTTGTCTGATACCGCAGGGTCGCATTGAGAACTTTCAAGTCAAAACGAGCATTGTGAGCAATACAAGCCTTGACTTCGTACTGTTCGCACAACTGCCGAATGAGTTTGTAAATCTGCCATGTGTTCAAAATCTTGCGTTTACCCATCCGCATATCCTCAAGATATTGGGGAATCTTATCGGCGAAGTATGCTTCCTTCATCGCTTCGGGCATACCAAAAAATACATCCTCATTCACGATTGAATACTCATCGTAGACGAAGCCTTCATTGTCTACAATTTGTATTCCAAGGTCGTAAACCTGCCCATTTGCGACATCAAGCTGCCCATCAATTTTAGGGCAATTCGCAACCTCTGTGTCAAACACCATGTACAAGTCTTTCATCATTTGTCCTTTCTGGTTTGTAGTGTTTCCTTCACTTTTCACTTATGATTATACAGGAAAAAGCTGGTAATGTCAACCCCTAAATGTTACAAAAGTATTAAATTTGCGGGCCGGCGCATTGACCGGCCCGCCCCTGTATACAGTATACATTATACACAAAAAGAAAACCCTCGCTCCGAACTGGGGCGAGGGTGGGTTTCGGTAGGGAGTCTACCCAAGGATTACGCCTTGGTGTAGAACTTCTTGCCCTTTTCGTCCTTGCGGACAGTGAGGACACCCTTCTCGACCATCCGCATAGCGGACGAACCAACCGCCATCACCGTGGTGTTCTCGGCAATCACGCCTGCGAGAGCATCCATCACCTGAGTCGCGGTGAAGTCCGTGAAGGAAGGCATCGCTTCGATAGCGTTGTCGAGAGCATCACGCCGAGCCTGGGCTTCAACGTTCACACCCTTAACTTTCACAGGCTTGGAAGCCTTCTCCGCTTCCTTCCGAGCAACCTCTGCGACATAAGCCTTGTACTCGGCTTTAGCGGCATCGAAGTTGAAAGCCTTGTGGTTCTTGGTGTCCTTGGCGAGAGCCACGCCCACATTGACCTTCACGATGCCATCTTCGCACGGGATAGCCACGAAGTTGGTCTTGTTCTGACGACACATAGTCGCACCTTCGAGGGACAGGATAGAGTTGAGGATTTCGTTAGCGTTCATATGAACTCCTTTCAATTCGTGGCAGTTGAGATTCGCAGTGCCACTCTGCGAGATTTATTTCGTTCCTCTTGGAACATCTTTATTATAGCAGAATTTCTGCTTCCTGTCAAGTGTTTGGGAAAACTTTTTTTCAAAATTTTTCCGAACCCTTAACTTGGGTTTCCGTTCCCTTGGAACAATTATATTATAGCATAAATTCCGCAAAAGTCAAGTACTTTTTTAGAAGAATACTGTATACAATTCGCGGGCCGGCCCGCCCAAAATGTAATAGAATTGTAATAATTTAGGAGTTGACTTTTGGGATAATATCCGCTATAATAAGGTTGTAAAGGAAAGGGGGATTCAGAAATGAAATCCAGTTATGAAGTTCGTGCTCGTCACTTCGCCCATCAGATTTATCCGTTCGTTCACAACTGTCGGACTCCCGAACAGTACGAAAGTGCTGTGGACACTTTCAATAAAGAAAAGTGCCGTAAAGTTTGCGTTGCCTATGGGCAGACTCGTGTTGCCCTCATCACTTCCGACTATGTTCTCAAGATTGACTATGGTCGCAAGAGTGCCATCTTCGGTGGGTGCGAGGACGAATATCGTGCCTATCAGAAGGTCCGCCGTGATGGTTACTCCCATCTGTTTGCCAAGGTTACACCTGTAATGGTTAACGAGTGCGTGTTCTACATCATGCCGAGAGTTGACCACATTGGTATGCGGTACAATGGATGGAATGAAGCGTGGGAAGAGAGCGAACTTTCCGCAGAGGAAAGCGACTACCTCAACGACAATTTCTATGACCTTCACTACGAAAATTATGGTAGGCTGAAGGGCAAGCTGACTGTGGTTGACTACGCCTTTTCTGCTAACGTCTGGGAAGTTAGGCACGCCTAACTTTCTGGCCGGCGCGAAGTTGTACGGACAACTTATGATAAAGAAAATGGGCGATTACTCGCCCAGAATTTCTTCGGAGATAGGGATCCACTCAAGGACACGAATGATTTCGAAGTCCTTTGGCACGAACAAGCCACCACAACACCCACAGATAATATACTTGGGAGTCTTGTCGAGTTCACTTTCATAGTACGCAATGCCACCGAAGGCGTCTTTCTTGCGTTCTACAGTATCGACATTAGGGGTACAGAATTTGACCTGTTTGTACATCATGGATTACTCCTCCTCCTTTTGCTTACGCTTGCCCTTGTTCTTTTCGGCTTCTTTCATAGCCTTTTTAACCGCCTTTTCCTGTGCCTTGCTTGCGATTTCATCGGCATACATTTCGGCGGCGGCGTAGCCATCGTAAGGGGTGTAACCGCCCTCACCATTCCGAGTGCCACGAGGGATGCTGACCTTCACGAGAACGAATTTTTCGTTGTTCTCCTCATCCAGTACGGGGATTGCGATTTCACTCGCACTCACGACCAGACCATCCGTACCGAGTTCATCGTTGACCATTTTCACGATGCGATTCATCATGTCCATCCGCAGTTTTGTTTCCAGTTGAGCTTTGCTTGCCATACTACACACTTCCTTTCTTGGTTCGGTATAAGTATATCAAAAATTTGACTTTTTGTCAAGTATTTTTTTGAAAGAATACTGTATACAAAATTGTACGTACAAATTCCGGGCCGGCGCGAGGAGATTACATCTCCCCGTTGCCGATTGCACGAAAATTATTAGGATCTGCGAATATATCGCACAGTTCATAATAAGTTTTTTCATCCACATAAAACCATTCTTTAGTGCCTTGTGCACGAGCATAAGCCTTGCGAGCAATATATTCATGACAATTTGTTTCTGTTGTAAGAATATTTTCACTTGCACAGTTAACAGGCAAATAATAGTTATTATGGTAAATCATTGGATTATGGGAAGCATATTGCTTAATCCTATCTTTAACATGGTCTGCTTTTCCGTTCTTGATTAAATAGTATTTATGATTATCAGGTGTAACACCAATCATAGAAACGAAATATATACCAGCACCATTGTAATCACAATCAATACAAGGCATTTTAAGTACAGGTAAGGAATCTACCGCAGAAAGCTTGTCTTTACATTTGATTCCATCAAGTGTAACTTCATAATGTCTGTCAAAATTATTTTTAAGATTAGCAGAAGCTCCATTGAGAAACTGTTCTTTAATCATTTGCAGAAAACGCCGAGGAGTAGGACTAATATGTTCAATTTCACAAATGGTTTTAGTGACACGAATCCATTCTGTCCAAGGCAAAACGCTATACCTTTTCTCAAATTCTTCCTGATACTTATACATTTTAGTTATCCTTTCTGGTTTATAAGGTATCCTTCCTTTTGACAATTATATTCTATCATATGTTTTTTTATTTGTCAACACTTTTTAATTTTGGGAATGCGCCGGCCCGCTTTCGTGTGCTAAAGTGTTAAAGCAAAACGAAATGAAATTGCCCCATCCCATAGGGGATGGGGCAGGAAAAGAGGGATTACGCCCGAGTGTAGGCGTTGACCTTGCCCTCGTGCTTGACCACCTCGGTCGCCCAGTAGTGGGAGATGCCGTACTGAACCTTGGACTTGGTGAAGCCCTCGGGCAGTTCGTTCGCCACTTCAGCGTACAGCTCGGCGATGGTCACAGGGGTATCGGACAGGGCGTTCAGCACGATGTCCTTCGCCAGCTCGTACTGAGTGGCGTTCTGAGCCTTCTGCTCAGCTCCCTTGTTCAGCTCGGCGGTCAGCTCGTTCCGAACCGCTTCGGCTTCGGGAGTGTCGATGGTGGCGATGAGGGACAGGATGGTGTTCATGGTGACTTTCTTCATGGTAAAACCCTTTCTGGTTTGTGAGGTTTTCCTTCCTCTTTTCATATTCATTCTATCACATTTCTGTGAGAATGTCAAGTATTTTTTGTCAGATTTGGGAGGAGGCACTGTGGTCTGTGACCTGCTTGGCTCTCTCTCCCTCTGACATATATAATTATAGCAGAAATTTCAGAAATGTCAAGCACTTTTTTCAAAGTATACTGTATACAATCGGCGGGCCGGCGCGAAGTTAGTTGGCGTTAATGTCCTTAATCTGATGCTATAACAGGGCAGCCATCTTCGTCAAAGGTTACATAGCGGACATTTTCCATTCCGTCAAAACCTTCAATTAAAACAAATTGATCGGCATCGGGAGCACTTTGTAATACTTCAATCAAATCCTTTACTGTATAAAAATGTGGGTCTTTCATTTTTACCTCCCAATCAATGCTTTCAACACTTTCATCATCATCTCAGGCTCGAACGCCTGACCGAGCCAGTTGTCACGGTTCTGCTCTTCATCATCAAACAGGATATCATCCTCATCGGTCATTACAAGGCTTTTCGGTGTACCGTAGCTGACGATGACTACCTTGTCGAACTTGACGCTTGCGAGGTGCTGACCAAGCCAGCTCGCCTTCGCTTCAGCTACCGCCTTGTTGTAGCTTGCAGAGCCGCCCTTGCTTGTCCAGCTGATGATGCCGAGCTTGTAGCCGAGCTTCTGAACCTTGTTCATCAGTCGAGCCAGCTGGCTCATGTTCCACATGACTTCAGCTTCCATGTACGGAGAAGCATCTTCCGCACGCAGTTTCGGAAGCCAGTTCTCAACCGCATACAGGTTCGCAATCGTTCCATCCATGTCCCACCAAATCGTTCTCACATCTTACATCCCCTTTCTGTACCTTTATTATATAGGAAAATATGTTAAAAGTCAAGCACAAAATTGTTACAAAATTATTAAATTTGCGGGCCGGCCCGCAAGTAGACCGAAGTCTACTTATTGACCTTCGCCCGCGCAGTCGGGGCAATAGGTGTAACCCTCATCGTCAATCAATGCGGTCGGGATTGCCATTGTCATCTCACAACACGCACACCGAACTACCATCGGGTATCCATGTTTGGCGAACCATTCGCCTGGGATGTTCCCTTCGGGGATGTCGATTCCGCGATCGCATACATATTCAAAGAAAGTTTTCATGCTATCCCTCCTCAGCAGTCCCAAGTGTAGCAACCAGCGTAGGGGTCAAAGCCCTCGTCTTCGTTATAGCCCCAATCGTAGTCGTAGTCTTCTTCGTCGTAGTCATCGCCATACAGATCCAGTTCAAAATCTTCCATCTTGAGATCCTCCTTCTCTTTCTTACACATATATTATATCACACTTGCGCCAGCCTGTCAAGCTTTTTTCTTGCCTGACGCCGAAGTTTTTTCTTCAGCTTGCGGTTGGCAGGGGAGTCTTGATTGATCCAGCGCCTGCAGCTCGCATTGAGATCCCATGCAGCCAGCTCGTCATGGCGCTTGTATCCAGCTCGCATCGCCATTAAACCGCCTCCCAGCTCGCAACTTCGCGGTTCAGCTTGCGGCGATCGCGCCGATCCATGCGCTTCCGCAGACCACGGTGATTGGTGTGGCGGTTGTGGTTGTAGTTGGTGGGGTGGGGATAACTGGCATCCTTCTTGTACGTGCGATCCATTCTTCATTCCTCCCTTTCGACACTCTTATTCTACCAGAAAATTGTTACGAAATCAAGTATAAAATTGTTACAATTCTGTTAATTTTGCGGGCCGGCTAAAATTTCAGCCGGCGCGGGTCAGTCATGGATGACTGACCACTCATCACAACCGCCCTGCCAATCATAGCAAGTCCATCCGCATACTGGGCAAGGGATTGCGTGGGCTACAAAACCATGTGCGACTACTTTACCACCGCAATCATCAACATCACAATTAAAGATTGTCTTGCAGTTCGTGCAAGTAACGCGGTAGTGAAAGGCGCGTTGGGGTGGGGTACCACGTTCAATAATTTTAATCACGATCGATCACCTCTCCTGTATAAATATTGAACTCTTTCTGATCATTGTACAGCTGTTTTGCCAGCTGGTATGTGAAACCGAGCTCCCGCATGAACCAACCGATGTGGCGGATCGTGGTCATGCTGTACAGACCGTTGACTTTCAACCAACCTTCGGGGTCAATTTCAACCACGATAGTGGAATAGGACTGAAGAGCCTGAGAGCCATCGGAGTAGGTATTAATCTGTGCCTGTGCGTACTTGTGATCCGCGAATTTCCGAGTTGTCATTTTCAAATTCCTTCCTTTCTTGTCCCCTTCGGACAAGTATATAATACCATATAATTGTTACAATTTCAAGTATATTTTTGTTACAATTCTGTTAACTTTTCGGCTGGCCGGCCAGAAAATGATTCGGTACCGAATCACTTTCCGCTATCATTCCACAGAGCGAGGAGAGCCATAACCGTACCGAGGATAACGGCGAACGGACCGAAGCCGAGGTGGAAAAACAGACCGAGCAAGCCGAAGAACAGAACACAGATTCCAGAGTAGCCAACGAATTTAGTGATAGTCATAACTTACACCTCAGCTTTCAGCACAATCCTGTACTCAGCAAAAGCGGCATCTTTGGCTTCAGCTTCGGTATACCACAGGCTGTAGTACCACAGCTCGCCCTCGAAAGGCGTGACTACGAGCCACAGCACGCCATTGTTCTTGGCGAAATACTTGTCAATATCGGTGGGGAGATTCTGAACATTAGCGGTGATTTTCATTGGGTGACCTTCCTTTCCTCTTTCTGTAGTAATTATACCGCAATTTTGTTACGAAATCAAGTATAAATTTGTTACAATTTTCTTAACTATTTGTAATAATTTCGTAACAATTTCGGCTGGCCGGCCAGAAAATAAATGCGCCCGGATCAAATGATCCGGGTCTTTAATGTGGGGATTAGCCGTCTTGCTCGGCAGGAGCCTCCCCTTGCCCCGATTGCATCCTCGGGGCCACAGACTCAACCGCGGTAGCGGTACCGCCAGATGGGGAACTCACCGCCAAGGGCAAGTTCGAGCACCTGTGCGCCGTGGAGCGTGAGGGTTTCTTCCCTCTCCTCGACGGGATCCATGTACTGGTCGTAGAACCAGTGATGGGTCGTGACCTTGTACAGGTCATTGCCGAGGCTCCAGACGTAGATGGTGTCGCCCCATACAAGCGATCCGTGGCCCCACCAGAGCCCGCCCTTGTAGCAAGGCTCGAAGTGGTTAACCGCGAGGGTCGCCATGATGGTCGTTCTTATCGACCTCCTTTCCTTCCGTGACTATATGTTATCATATCTCCGGCTGAATGTCAACCCCTTTTTCAAAAAAATTTGAAAAAAATTTTTTTGGATCGCGGGCCGGCCCGCCGAGGGCGGGAGGTTACGCCGCGAGGACGTAGCCTTCCTTCTTCAGTTCTTTGACCCGCGCGTTCAGCGCGGTCTTGGTCTTGAAGTACTCGCGGTTCTGGGCGCGCCCATTGTAGCGAGTGGTGAGGTAGTAGTGTCCGTACAGGGTTACGATGTCGAGAGTCTTCATAGTGGGTTACCTTCCTTTCTCTTTCTTACAGTCTTATTATAGCACAGGGGATGCTACATTTTTTCACCATCCTCAGGCGGCTACCCGCCTGAGGGTTTTTTCGTTGGTGAGTTCGGCATCATCGAACTTGATCTGAATCTGCTGACTGTTCAGTTCGATATCACCCGCCACGTTGAAGGGGATTGAATCTTTGACCCATTCGGTAGCGGTGAGGGTTTCGGTAATGATCCGTTCGAACCGTTCGCCCTTGTTCCACTTGTCAGCGGTCATCAGCATGGTTTCCGATCCCATCAGAACCGCCCGTCCGTTGGCTACCAGAGCCTTCCGGATTTCCGATCCGAGGCGAACCCGAACCTTTGCCATCCCGCCCCGCTTGGAGGAGGCACGGTCGAACTTGAGGATTTCGGTCGGGAGGTGACCATCGAACCGTACATAGTACAGGAGATGATTGAGGACGAATCCCACAATGTAGCCATCGGCGGCGGTGAGGGCGTTGTAGAGGTTAATCATCTCGGTCAGTGTCATCTTGCGTTACCTTCCTTTCCTTTTCTGTGCCTTCATTATACGCTTGTTGAAGCCGGTTGTCAAGGGGTTTTGCGAAAATTTTTGAAAAAAATTTTTGCTTTCATACTTTAGCGTGCTAAAGTGGGGCGGGCCGGCCAGAAAATTGACCTACCTCCTCGGTAGGTCGTTGTCCACATCATGCCAACCTCGGGGTTCCATGGACTCCCCTGCTGCTGCCTCACATTTATATCCCGCGCAGCATGACTTCGGCACGCGGTGGGAGGTTTGCTAGGGTCTTACGGACTCTCGTGGGTCGCACCCCACCCTATGGGTGTTGTATGGGCTTTGCCCCTCTCCCTGTGCCCTTATTATAGCAGAAGGGCGTCTGCTTGTCAAGGGGTTGCTCGAAATTTCGTCAACGATATCGAGCGGATCGTGCCTACTGCATTCTGACCAGCGTTTAGCAGGCTTAGCTGTACTCGGGAGTTTGCTCGCTGGAAGGCTTGTACTTTGCCACTTGGCGTCCCCTTGCTCGGCTCTCAGCGGGCGTCCCTTGGAGGGGCTGGGGTCCGCATCCCCTCCTGACAGTATGAATTATATCACACCCCATAGGGCATTGGAATAGCAAATTTGGAAAAATTTTCAACCAAATTTGACAAATCGGGCGGGCCGGCCATGATATGATTATTAGCTGGCCAGTGATGACTAGCTGGCCGGCCCGCAAACGGTCATCACCTTACGGTGATGACCATGTTGTGGAAGTCAACCTCGAGGGTGACCCACCCGTACTTGTCCGCGAGGGACTGCAGGTCAGACAGGTCCTCGATATCGAGGTGGTAGCTTTCGCCGTGGTAGCAAATCAGAAACGTCATTTCACAACTCCCCTTTCACACTCTCATTATAGCTTATTCGATGCTACATTTTTTCACCATCGAGGGGCGGGGGCTTACGCCCCGATCCGCTCGAGGATTTTCTCGTTGGTCAGCTCAGCTCCGTCAAGCTTGATCTGAACGTTCTCGCCGTTGACCTTGATGTCGCCCGCCATCCAGAAGGGGACGGAGTCCTTGACCCAGGTCTCAGCTGTCCACCGCTCGGTCAGCTCCCGCTCGAAGTTCTCGCCCTTGTTGTGGGCGGTGTCCTTGACGAGCAGGCTCTCAGCTCCGATCAGCTCAGCCGTGAGGCTCAGCTCGGCACGGTCCGCGCTCGTCAGCTTAATCCGGATCTTGGCGAACCCGCCCCGCTTGGAGCTTGCACGGTCGAGCTTGAAGTAACGGCTCAGCTCGGTGAAGCTCAGCTTTGTGGCGTACAGGTTGCCACCGCACACGAATCCGAGCGCGTAAGTGTGGGACGCGCTCCGCGCGTTGTAGCGGTTCATCATTTCGGTCATCGTCATTTCGGAAACCCCCTTTCGATGGTTAAAGTATAGCATACTTGAGCCGGAAAGTCAACACAATTCTGTTAATAATTGTTACAAAATTCCTAACAGAATGTTACGAAAGTCTTAACAAATTTGCCGCTGGCAGATCCATTTTTGTAATACTTCTGTAACATCTTGTAATACTTCTGTAATATGCCTTACGTGTGGATTTACCTCATCTGCCGATGTATATCGGCTGCCGATGTACCTCACGTGGTGAGGTACCTCGCGTGTTTCACACGCACACCTATTAGGTAGGTGGGTTTAACGCTTTAGCGTACTAAAGTGCCCTGGCCCTGGAAGTTAGTTAGTCATAACTAACTCGTGGCCAGGCCGGCCAATTTTGACTTTGACTGACTTTGACCTTCCCGCCGGCCAGTAGGCATATCCGAAAATTTGCGATGAGACGGGCCGGCGCGAGGCACTACCGTACGGCCGGTCGATGGATGAACGAATTCGGGCCTGTAGAGCGAAATTATTGTTTCGGTACCGAATTGTTTTAGCCGGCCGGCACAACGAGTTAGTCGTGACTAACTGCTTCCTATAAAAATACGAGGGGTCGGGCTTCCCTCGCTTGACAGACCCTCCTTTATTTATTCGCACCTCTGAGAACCCGTGTCCTGACCGTATCTCCCAAGGAGGCGGTGGGTTCGGCGGGAGGCGAGACCTTGCTGACTGTGGTTCCTCCCTGTGACTATATAATAGCATACTCTTAGAGAAATGTCAACACCTTTTTTGAAAAAAATTTGATGTGAAATTTGGTAAAAAATTTTCCCATATTTGCTATTCACTTTAGCTCCGGATTGAGTATAATATAATCAGAAAGGGGGAGTTACCGAATGAAGATCTGGTTCGACATGGATGGCACGATCGCCGACCTCTACGGAGTGCGCGACTGGTTGCCCGCGATTCTCGCCCGCGATACTCGCCCTTACGAGATCGCCCGCGGGATCGGAAATCTCGCCTTGATCGCCCGCCTGCTGAACAAGGCACAGGCGAACGGTCACGAGATCGGAATCATCTCTTGGACGGCGGAAAACGCGCCCGCTGAATATAACGCGCGGGTCGCGACCGCGAAGCGGGAATGGCTCGGCAAGCATCTCGCAAGCGTAAAGTGGAACGAGATCAAGGTTGTCGAATATGGTACCAATAAGTACATGGCTTGCGGTGGCGGGATCCTGTTCGATGATGAAGAACCGAACCGCGCAACGTGGGGCGCGGGAGCGCACGAACCGCGCGAGATCGTGGAAGTCCTCAAGGCGCTGACCAGATAAGACAATGGAAAATCTGGTAAGCGCTTTTCTTTATTTTCATACTTTAATGCTTTAGCGTGCTAAAGCGCGGGCCGGCCAGTAATCACAATTTTGCGCTGAGACTGGCCGGTGGGCAATCCATCGTATGGCCGGTCGATAGTTAAAATGAGTTCGGGCCTGTAGGTCAAAATTTTGACATTAATGGTCAAAGATAGTCAAATATATGGCCGGCCCGCGCGATAGTTAGGTACCGAATTAATTTTGAGCAAAAATTTTGAGGGGATTCCCACCCCTCTCGCTTGCTCGACTTTTTTGTTGCCCCTTTGAGGACCCGTGTACTCGAACCGCCTTTCGGCAGTAGGTCCGTCGGGAGTGTCCGTTTGCGTCACCCATCTCCCTGTGACTATATGATAGCATACTGGCGCGAAAAAGTCAACCCCTTTTTTTGATTTTTTCAAAAAAATTCGTGATCCACTTAGTGGATCACGTTGGTGACGATTCCCGTGGCATCGCTCTCGATCTCGATCACCTCATCCCAGAGGTCTTTCGCGTCGATCCACTTGATCGCTTCGCGCACGTCCGTGCCGATCACCTTATCACTCTCGTACATTTGCTTTCGCTCCTCTCTCTTGATGGTTATATTATACAGGAGAATCCCGGATCTGTCAATACTTTTTGAAAAAATTTTTGGCTCCGATTTATTCCTCGGAGCAACGGATTCAACCCCTTTTGGGGCACCACCTGGGGCACCAGGGGCTCGCATCAAAGCGGACCAGAACCTGATCCCCCTCCTCGGCGATGATATCGCCGAATCCGCGGTTGGGATCGAAATACCTCGTGTTTCTCACCTCCCCTTGATGGTTATATTATATACGAAGATCCGGAGAAATGGAATGTAAAAAATGGGAAAAATTTTTCCCAAATAACTAATTGTATTCTGATCCGGATCGCGTATAATATAATCAGAAAAGGAAAGGAAGTGTAACGAATGGATATCATCAAGATGGGTCGCAAGTGGGAAATCAACACCAAAGAGGATTATGGCAAGGCGATGGAGATCCTCGACGGCAACGAGTTCTGTGCTGAAATGTCTGATGACTTCTCTTATTGGAAGAGGGAGAAGGAAGAGGTTGCACGGCAGAGGGCCGAAGTGACTGCACAGGCGAAGGCGAAGGGGATCATCTGATCCCCTAATCCGCCGGTCAAAACTTTTTCAAAAAAAATTTGAAAAAAGTGTTGACAACCGGGACAAAGTATGATACAATAAGACCGTGGAAAGGGTCAGGCATCCGGAAAACCGCAGGGCGCGAGTTGCTACGTAAGACCTTAGGTAAGGAACAGAGTAAAAACGAGTTCACCCTTTCCACAAATTTCAAAAAAAGTGTTGACAAGTTCCGGCAAGTATGCTATAATAAGACCGTAGAAAGAGAGGGAACGATGATGATGAACGAGAAAATGGATCTGATCCTGTACATGATCGAGAACGGCTACGAGGGCGAGAACCTCTACGCTCTGACCCTTGCGGAGATCCGCAAGATCGCGGTCGAGTTCTTTGGCGAGGATCCGACCGCCTAAGGCGGTCGGAGACGCTACAAAAAAGTAGCATCGAATATAGTATAATAAGGATGAAAGAAAGGGAAGGGCACCCTACAAACCAGAAAGGAAAGAAAGCTATGAAGACTGTGGACGTTGTGAAGATGAACAAAGGGTACTATGTCACCAAGCGGTATTGCGGAATGAACAAAGGGTCGAAGTGGTGTAAGACCAAGAAGGAAGTCACCGAGTTTATCAAGGGATGGAAAGACTAAAACCAAGGGCGGGAGAAATTCCGCCTTTTCTTATTCTCGATAGTTCGGTACCGAACAATTTGCTATGGCCGGCCCGCGCAAATTGTTACGAAAGTGTTACAAAAGGTTCATAATCTCGTAATTGACAAATTAGTTCCGGTGTGCTACAATAAGACCGTGGAAGGGGAACAACCCCTCGAAAGAAAGGAAGGAACTAAAATGAAGAATCTGAAAATCGCCCTCATCGCCACCTTTATCACTGCCCTGCTTATCGTTTCCTGTGCTTGTGCCGTTCCTGCCTGTGCCGAAGGGAAAAACGAAAAGCATGAAGTAATTGAGACATACTACGAAGGAACGATTGACCTTCTCAACTGGTGAGAAGGTCAAAATTTTTTTTCAAAAAAGTTGAAAAAGTAGTTGACAAACCGGCGAAAGTATGATATCTTATAGTCACGGGGAACGCCCGAACGAAACGAAGGAGGAAACAAACAATGACCATCCGCGAATACATCGGCACCCTCGACGAGGAAGAGCGCGACGAGATCGCCGAAACCCTGTACGCCATCTCACAGGATGACTGGGACGACTTTGAGATGTGGGCAACCGAGAACGGGATCGACCTCACCGCCCGCGATCCTCTGACTGGTGAGTATGTGACCGTTCTGTGGGGTTGGGACATGTGCGGAGACTGATCCGCACCGCCCACCTACTGAAGAAAAAAAGTTTTCGCCGGCGCGAAAAAGTGCTTGACAATCGTGCCGGCATCCTGTATAATAAAGACAGATCAGAGGAGGAACGAAAGACGCTGGGACCCACGGCGGACCTGCGCATTTTTAAGTTGTACGTACAAAAATTTTTTTCAAAAAAAAGTGACAAAAGGGGTTGACAGTTTGTGCCGGTTGGGTGTATAATCTTCTTGAAGATAAGGAAAGGGGATTGACACCATGAAGAACTGGATGACCGAAACCTACAACAAGAACTCCGCCGCCCACACCTACTACTTCGGCTTCGTTCTCGCCGGTCTGCTCTATGTGGTCGCCGGAATGACCTTCACCGAACTGTCCGCTTACTTCAAGATGGATCGCGCGAGCACCGCGAAGGGCGGTTTCGCCAAGATCCGCATCCGCGCCAATACCGCCGCCCTCGCCGCCCTCCTTCCGGCGGCTACGCTCCTCGGAAGCGCCGACCTGCTGAACGATCCGCACTGGAACAAGGGCGAGATGTTCGAGAAGATCATCACCGAACGGTACACCGCCGAACAGTGGGTGAAAGACTCCGTTCCCTTCTTCAAAGCCGGAGATGCCCGAATCAATGGTGAAGAGGTTCAGATCAAACTGAACGGCGCCGAACTCACAAATGAAAAGATTCTCACCCGGTACTTCGGGTGAGATCTTCTCTATCAGATAATATCCGCGGGATAATATCCGCGGATATTATTTTGCCCATCATATCCGCCCGCTTTAATACTTTAGCGTGCTAAAGTGTCGCCTACTTCATTGGATAAGATAGAGTTAGTCATGACTAACTTCGTGTACTAGTTTGTGGTCGGGGGTGCGTGAAATTTCTGTAGAATTCCTGCGGCGGGGGATGGTCGCCCGCGGCCGCATCAAAAATGGAATTCCGCGGCGGCATCGCCCGCGGCAGAAAACGAAACTTCTGCGGCAGCGGCAGCGCAGCCGCGACCCAGCACCCCGGGGGCTAGCTTTCGGGATTTTCCAGGTTACATGGCCGGTTACATGGGGGCGCTCCCCACCCTCCACCGTAGGAAAATTTTTAAAATCAAACATTTGACTTTCCATTACCCCTTGTGTTATAATAAAATAAAGAAAACCCGTGGAGGTGAGTGAATGAAAAAAGCCTATTCACTTGATTATGACATAGAAAGAGACACCGACCGCGTGGTTGCCGTTCGTGAAATAATTGATAAAATGGATAAAGACCCAAACGCAACAGATTTAGAATAGATGGCATCGTATATATTATATGGAAAAGATGAGAATGGCCTCAACGCAGTTCAACGTGGCGAAACTACCGATGGCAATAAGAGATATGGTAGTTACAAGCGCACTGACGACAAACTTCTTTCATTGGATGAAATACTGGATAATCCACTTGTGGACCAAACACAGCTCAAGTCGGCGCACGAGCGTGACCACTATCTTAAAAAGAAACCAGTCGTATCGCGCCCAAAATACAATAAAAAGACAGGGGAAATGATTGACCCCGGTGACTCCGATATTCCCTTTATGGTGGAACTATGGGACTCCATTGACCGCCTAGATAAATGGATTCAACAACTTGAAGGTAAAATTCCTCCAGAGGAAGGCACCCTTTTATTTGACGACAATTATAGATTATATTAGTTGAAACATACCCTAATTGACTTGCGCCGACATCAATACTACCTCAAAGATGTATATAAACCAACCTTACATTTCCTTGCACTCGACCACCCCAAGGCGCAATTCTATGATTGGACTGGTGACGCTTTCTACTGGATGCCATACGAGAAATGGAAACATCGCGTCGATAACACCCTCTTAAACTCTGTTTCCAAGGATATTAAGGATTATGAGACAAGAGGGGAGGGGGATATGTTAGAGGTAAAATGGGTTGTGCGCAAACACACCTTTGATTGGGAGAACCCTAATCATGTTCGCGCGCTCATAAACAATTTGGATATGTTGAAGGATTAGCTTAGTACGAAGTTAGACACATATGGTTGTACACTTATATGGGACTTTGACCGCTATCGCGCTCTATGTAACTTTACACCATTGCGCGAGTTCCTTCTTGATATGAAAATTGACCATATTCCCTATGATAGCATCCTTGAAGAACTCCAAATCAAATTTGGAATCGTATACAATAAAAATCATTTGTGTTCTATATTTTCGCAAGAAATTCCGGGAAAAATTGCTGAAGTTGCGAAGAAGGAACGCCTACTTATTGATACACCACCAGATTAGATGAAAGTCTGTTTCAAGTGCGGCAAAGCGCTACCCCGTGACATTCTCTTCTTTAGTAGAAACCGCAGCCGCAAAGATGGCTTTTCATCTAATTGTAAGGATTGTGAAAAAATAATGAGAATTGAAAAGGGAGGTCAGACAGTATATGACAGACGCTCCAAAGACACGCAAGTGCTTCAAGTGTAAGTAGGAAAAAGGACTAGAATGTTTCCAGCCTACTTCTTCCTCTTTCTTCCCAGGCAAACGTTCCTATTTTTGTACACAATGTCTCGAAACAATGATTAAGCAAGACAATCTTGGTGAAGTTGACCGTTTATGTAGATGGTTGGATATTCCATTTGACCTTAATAAATGGACACAGCTTTATGAAATTCATTAGGACCACACATTATCCGCTTACTTCAATACCCTATTGGATGACCATTATGAGGCTCTAACTTGGCAAGATGAAAATGAAAGATGGCGTCTTGCGCGAAGCGAGGGCGTCATAGATGATGAGATTGATGCGATTAATAAAGCGAAAATCAAAAGGTTGAAGAAAGAGTGGGCACCGACCTATAAAGAAGATGAACTCTTTTTTCTGGAGCAATATTATAATGACATTCTTGGTACGCAAAACGTATCCACTCCAATACTAAAGCAGCGTGCTCGCGACCTATGTGAGTTAACATTGCGCGTAAAGAAAGGTATGCGCGAAGGCGTTGATGTAAAGAAGGATATGGATGCGATTTCGCAAATCGTAAAGGATTGTAATTTTACCGCGAATAATGCCAAAAGTGCGGCTGACTTTGAATCCGTTGGCGAGCTTATGGTATATTATGGTAAGAAAGGCTGGCATCCAAACTGGCACGCCGAGCCGCAAGATTCCATTGACTTTATGATGGAAAATATTCAGAATTATCTTAAGCGGCTAGTCGTAAATGAAGGTAACTTTGCGGAACAAGTCGAAGACCGCAAGGCCCGTTACAATATGACTGAACGCTTGGAAGAAATTGAGAACGAAAAAGTAGAATTTGACGAGACTGCTGATATTGAATATGAAGGAGAGGATGATTTGGAAGGTGATTTAACGTGAGTATGAGTGAGGAAAGTATGGTATATCGCGAAGGTATACCGATTGAAAAAGGAATTGTACTTACGAAAGATTACCTTGACGCAAATCAAGAACTATTTACAAAGTATTTAAATCTTTGGATATTATATCCAGATTTATTTTTAGACGCAATCCAAGATTCGGTGGACGCCAAAAACTTTCACTTAAAACCCTTCTAGCGTATAGCTCTGCGTGCTTCTATGCGCTATCGGTACCACTTTTGGACTGCTACACGCGCAACTTCTAAATCTTTCAGCGCCTACTTAGCGGCGATTGTGCGGGCGACCCTATTACCAAACTCTACTATCATGATTGTATCTGATACAAAAGGAACGGTTATTAAGATTGCTGAAGCGAAGTTCGAGGAAATATTTAGACATTGGCCTTTATTGCGGAATGAGCTTAAAACTAGAGCAGACGATGGTAAAACTGGTATAAAATCTAGTTCCAACTATTATGAGATTTACTTGAAGAATGGAAGCATGATTAGTGTTATATCGAAAGATACTTCAAGAGGTCTTCGTGCGACAGGTGCTGTTCTAGAAGAGTGTGCTCTAATAGAAGAGATTCCCTTTAATGAAGTAATTTGGCCGCAAATGAATATCCCACGTGTCGAAGTGGATGGCACAGTTAATCCTGAAGAACCTGCGGCGGCACAGATATTCATTACTACTGCGGCAGAACGTACCGTATTCATGTATTAGAAATTAATTGAAATTACAATAAATGCGGTATTGCGTCCGACGGAGTACTTCTCATGGGGTCTATCCTATGAAGTACCACTACATTATGGCTTATTAAGTAAATAGACCTTATTGGATTAGAGATATTCGACCACAGTCAGCGAAGAGAGTTTTGCGCGCGAATCATTATCGATATGGAGTGGTAATAGTTCTGACGCATGGCTTGATTCAAAGAAATTAAATAAACATAGAAATTTATTAAAATGTGAGCGAAAAGCACAAGAAAATCCAACTAATCCAAATACATATTATCAGATAGGAGTTGACGTCGCTAGGTATGGCGCCAATACAGCAATTGTTATTGGTAAAATAGTGCCCAGTGCAAATGGTTATAAAAAGAAAATTGTTTATGTTGAAGTTATCCATGGAGAAAATTTCATTACCGAACAAGCACCTCGAATTAAAAAGCTCATTGAGCTTTTCCATCCGCGCGAGGTTGTAATGGATGGTAATGGACCTGGTATTGGGCTGTTAGACGCAATGGTCTTACCTTCCACAGACCCAAAAACAGGAGAAAATTTCCCAGCATACTTTGTTTTTAACAATGATTACCATTTGCCACCTGGTATGAAGAATCCTACCGAAGAACCAAGACCAGAATATGGAGCCATTATTTATGATATTAAAGCGGGTTCATCTAATGATGATGCGATTCACTCTAATTTCTTTACTCAAGTAAATAACGGTTCGGTATCCTTCTTGGCGCATGAACGCGTCGTCAAGGAAAAACTATTAAAGACTAAAAAAGGCTAGAAGATGACTCTCTATGATAGGCGAGTATTTCTACTCCCTTATGAAATGACTTCCCGTATGATGGATGAATTGAATAACTTGCGGCTAAAGCCTACAGGTGTATAGAATCAGTTCAAAGTCGAACGCATTTCTAAATCAATAGAGAAAGACCGTTTCTCCGCGCTTGAATACCTTCTTTATAGGGTTAAGTATTATGAAGATAAAGATATATATAAGAAGCGCAAAAAGAATGGTAGTTAGTATGTCTTCTTTAGTCCAAAAAGAGGGTGATTTTGATGGAAAAAGAGCAAGTGAGAAACTTTGCTTCAATGTTTGAGAAAAGACAATTCAAAATCAATCGCGTTCCACTAGACTCTCGCCCTCAGAGTTCACGTTGGGGTGGCAATCGTTCCAATGGCGTAAGTAGTCGTGATTTCACATTACAAGAAATTTACGACATTATTCGTGGCGGTGATTTAAGAGCAATAAGAGAGTTATCTCGTTATTACTATAGAATCAATAGCCGCTATCGCGCGAATATCGACTATTTAGCAAGTCTACCTCTGTATGAGACAATGGTAACTCCAGTATTTGAGACTTCTGGTAAAGGTTCCAAAACACAAATTATTAAAGCATTCTATAATGCTTGTAATTTTATTGAATCCTTAGACATAAGAAATACATTCACTCGTATTACTCGTGAATGGCTCAAAAGTGGTATCTATTGCGGCATACTACAAGAGAAAAACGGTAAGGTAGTAGTTACAGACTTACCAATTGAATATTCTCGCACACGCTATAAAGATTTTAATAACCTAAATATTCTTGAATTTAACTTACAATATTTCGTTCAAAGATATTCAGATGAAGTTGAAAGAGAGATAGTTGTAGCAAACTTTCCAGAAATAATTTAGGAAGCCTGGCGTCAATGGAAGGCGTAGAAGCTTGAAAATCCTTGGATTGAGATTCCTGCCTCGGCGGGTGGTGTCGCCTTTTGCTTCGCAGAAGATTAGACTCCGCTATTAATAGCAAGTATTCCTGAATTATACAAATTGAAAGATGCTATTGGTCGAGAAGAGAAGCGCGATGAAAATGAGTTATATAAACTCCTAATTCAGCGTATGCCTATTGACAACGATGGAGAATTAGTATTTGAATTAGATGAAGTAGCCGATATTCACGCGGGTGTCGCAAGAATGCTTCAAGACTTAGATACGGTCGATGTTTTAACGACATTTGGTGAGACCAGCTTAGAGAATATATAGGATTCCACCGCAGCGTCTCAATCGGCAGACCGTATAGAGAAATATAGTAAGAACGCGTGGGATGCTATGGGCAGAAGCAATCTATTATTCAATGCGGATAATAGCTCTTCTCTTGCCTATATGATAAAGAAAGACGAATCATTAATGAAAACATATTTAAATATGTATAATACTTGGATTAAGTTTCATTTAAATTCGCGTTTCAGTCGCACAGGATTGACTTTTGACTTTGAAATCCTTCCAATTACTGTGTTTAACAGAAAAGAAGTCTAGAGTCAGTATTTCCAAGGCGCGCAATATGGTTACTCTAAGATGTACGCAGGTGTAGCTAGCGGCATTAAGCAAATGGATTAGATTAGCTTGATGACTTTTGAAAATGACTTCTTAGAGATGGACCAAAAGATGATACCTCTTATGTCTTCTTACACTTCAACCGGTGAAGAAAAAAGTTCTTCTTCGGAGAAAAAAGGAAGTACTAGCACGAAGACTAAAGACTTAAACAATACAGGAGGTCGTCCAGAACTTCCAGACGAAGAAAAATCCGAAAAAACATAGGCCAATATAGCATCTTAGGGCTAAGGAGAATGATTATGAAGAAACAAGTACCAATTTATTTTGATAGTGTAATCATCGCTTCTCCTATGGAATAGGTGTCTCCTAATTCTAACCTTGGGCGCTTAAATGTTGGCGTATTTACCAAATATGGCAATCGCAATGGCTCTTATATTACTGAACAAGTCGCAAATCAGTTAATTGAAAGTGCTATTAAAGGCAATACTCCAGTTGTTGGGTTCTATGACCCAGAAACAAAGGATTGGGCGAGTCATACTGGACCAACACTTGCTAGTGCTTATGGATACGTCGAAGATTTTATTGGATGGCAGCCTTTCCAAGATACAGATGGAGAAACTCGTGAATATGCGGTATTCTCTGTTGTATTGTTTAATCAGTATTTTGACGAAGCTAATTTTGTAGTTGGTCAAAATCAATCAATGGAATTAGATATTAACTCTATCGAGGGAGATTGGGCAGATATAGAAGGTATAGAATACTTTGTATATACTACCGCAAGAATCATGGGATTATGTATAATTGGTTCTCATGAGCCTTGCTTCTCCGTATCTAGTTTCTTTGAGAAAAGACAAGATGAATATACTACACAATATGCGAAGTTCTCTTCTCTTTTGGCTGATGTGAAGGCGCGAGTAGAAGAGGCTAAGAACATTCCAGAAGGAGGGGAACATCAAATGGAAGAAGTAAAAACCCCAGTTGAATTTGAAGAAACTCCCGCTCCAGAAGAACAGGAACCAGCAGTAGAACCTGCAGTTGAGCCTGCGGCTGAACCTGCGGAAGAACCTGTTGAAGAAGTTCCTGCTGAACAGGAGCCTGCGGCTGAAGAAGAACCAGCTGAAGAGCCGGTTGAAGAGCCAGCCGAAGAACCCGCTGAAGAACCAGCAGAGGAAGAACCCGCTGTTGATTTCGCAGCACAAATTGCTGAATTACAGGCTTCCCTAGCGGAAGTAACTGCTAATTTTGAAAATGCGCAGGCACGTATTGCCGAGTTAGAAGCTGCTAACGCAGAAATTGATACTCTTCGCGCAGAAAACGAACAGCTAAATGCTACTATTGCTACTTATGCGGCAGAACGCGAAGCATTAGAGAATGCTCGCAAAAATAATTTAGTTGAACGTTATCAAAATGATGTTGACGAAGAAGAAATTAATGATATTCGTGAACATTTAAATGACTTTTCTTATGAGCAATTAGAAAGCAAATTAGCAATTTGCTATTCTAACAAACATCTGGCTGGCAGTGACAATACCGATAAAGTACCACTACCAGAACCTGCTGTAAATGAATTCGCGTTATTTATGGAAAAATATCGCAGAAATTAAGGAGGAATAAATTATGGCTATGAAAAGATTCCCTATCACCAATGTCAATGACATTGTTGGTGCTTATCGTAACCCCGATGAAAAGCTATATGCCAGCCTCGAACTAAATCAAGTAGCTTTCCCAAAGACTGGTATGGTAGTTTCTCAGTCCCCACTAGGAGATGACTTCGTTGAAGCTCCTTGTGAGAACGGAATGTGGGTTGTTGCCGATAAGAGCGGCGATATTAAGGCTCCCGCTTCTGCCGGCGCTAATGCCCCAATTGGTATTGTTTATACCGCAGAAAAAGAATATGACATCATGCACTATGGTCTACAACGCTTTGGTCGCAAGTTTAAGGGCGATTATCCTCGCGTTGGTTTACTAGGCGTAGGCGACACTGTAACCACTAACTGCTTACAGTACAATGGTAGCACTTATCCTACTGAACAGGATCTCTGGGATGCCCTAGAAGCTATCGACACCACTCCACTATATGTCGCTATTGATACCACTGGTACTGGCGCAGCTAACGCTGTTCCTGCTATTGTAAGCGCAATTCCAGAATCTGGCATCTATGGCAAAATCGTAAAATTCTATACTGTACCTAACGGCGGAAAAGGCGTTAAGTATCAGATTATGAGAATCTAATAAGGAGGTGCGCACTATGAATAATCTACAGATTTTAATGAACGGCGTATTTGGCCGCAAAGTTCCTGCTGAATTTGCCGCAGAGAACTATGATTATGAAGCCGCTCTCCGTGATGAATTAGCAAAGCTAATGACTAAAGATGGTCAGCACTTCAATCGTAACGTATTCGAGAAGAATAAGTACGACATTTTTGAACTACTCTCTGAAAATCTAGAGGAAGTTCTACCACAGTCCATTAAGGGCGCTTTAGATATGTTCACCGAGACCATTTATGTAGGTCAAGGCGACCGTCTAGAGTTCCGTGTAAACCGCGGACATATGCGTGGTCGTCAGTTTGTAACTCGTGCTACCGAATCCGGTAACTATGAGACCTTCAGACTCGACCATGACAGATTCGACGTATATCCACAGGCTATCGGCGGAGCCACCACTGTTGACTTCGAACGTTATCTAGATGGTCTAGAGGATATGGCTGAATTATATCAGATTCTACAGGAAGGTATTGTAGACCGCTTATTTGAAATGGTACAGGAATGCTTACTAGCTTCTTGGAATGCCGCTGGTCGTCCAGCCAACAACAAGATTGCTGCTAATGCTTTCGATATTACCGCTATGCGTAAGCTCTGCACCACCATCACTCCTTATGGCAGCCCAATCATCTACTGCACTCCTGAGTTCGCAGCTGAAATGATGAACGTTATTACTTATGATACCAAGATTAAGCTTTCTGATGTTGATGTACAGGAAATCCGTGACCGTGGTTACATTGGCAAGTTCTTCGGAACCCCAATCGTTGTTATGCCGCAGTCTTGGACTGATGAAACCAACAGCAAGCTAGTTATGAATCCTTCCTTCGCTTATGTTCTACCCGCCGGACGTGAAAAGCTAATTAAATTAGGCTTCGAAGGTCAGCCACAGGTTCGCGAATGGAATGACCATGAAGGCGATAATTCCTTTGGTATTCAAGCATACGTAAAGGTTGGCGTAGGTATGTTTACTGCTCCTAATTATTGGGGAATTTATTACAATGCGGCTCTAGACGATGGTTCTGGCTGGAAAGCTTACAACCAGGCTCTAGTCCCACAGTTCTCTAATGGTACTTACAATTCCTAATTAATTTAATATATAAATGGGGTGGGTGATAAACTCACCCGCCCCATTTCTTTTTTTGGAGATAAAAGGAGGATTTTATTTTATGAATAATATTACTATTAAGAATGTTAGCACTGCTAAGATTTATTTAAGTATTCCCTCAATTGGCTTTAAGCGCGATTTAATGCCGGGGCGTACTATTCCTCTTACAGAGGAAGAATATCGTGAGTTTACTTTTGACCCGGGTTGTATGAGTCTATTAGAAGGTCATTTTCTAAAAGTGTCTGGTATTGAAGAAGATAGACAAGTGACTCCTATTGAAAATGTGTATGAAAGCACCGATATCGCAAGAATGTTTGATACAAATGATATGACTGGTTTTGCGAAATTTATTCCTACCGCTACTACTGCAGAAAAGGAAAGCGTGGTTCAAATCGCAGTTCATAAGGGTATTACAGCACCAGGGTTCGTAACGTTAATTAAGAAATACTGCGATGTGGATATTATCAATGCTATTAATATGAAGCATCAGGCAGAAGAGAAGTGATGAAAAATGGCAACACCCTTCTTGAAGGTTTATGACGCGTTTCTCGCGCGAATAACTGCTGATGAATGGACATTAGAAGAAGAGTTAGCTATAGTTGAACGCGATTGGCAAGAACTTCTCAAGATGGCCATTGCTCAGTTTAAATATCCTCGTGTCGCTTTAGATATAGAGGAAGTTGACCCAGAGGAAGATTCCTCATAGTTACAGACTTTCTAGTTTGTGAATGATATTACTGACCGTGAAATACAAATGCTAGCATTATATATGAAATATGAATGGGTTAAGCGTTGTATTGCGAGTTGGGAAAACATTCGACAATTATATGCCTCAAAAGATTTCTCCTAGGCAAACCATTTAGATAAACTTCTCAAACTCCAATCTACAGTAGAACATGAAATACATAAGGCGGAAGGTAAATATGACCGCTCGCGCGAAAACGCACCTGCGGATATATTTAAAAAGTTGGCTGGTAAAAAACATGTCTGATGTCACCTTTGAAGGTTACAGGGACAAACTCAAAGGCCGCATTTATGGTGTTCTGTGTGAATATGAGAAGAATGGAGAATGGGAAAAATTTCTAGAAGCTATTATTCTTGAACTATATGGTTTAAGAGGAAATAGTATTAATTGGTGGGCGCTGATTGGTAAGTTAAATACTTTAAAGTATATGTCTTATAAGTATTTTAGAAAGACTATATTTGAATGTATTAATTTGGTCGGCGGTCTTGAGGAGCCAACCATAAATGAATTATCGTGATGTATATTATTCGCGCATTAATCATTTAGGAGAAACTACGGCAGAGGTAATCAAAAATGGTGGGATTCGTTCATTTGAGAAATGGATGGCGCAATCTCCCTTTACTATAAATGATTTATCTGTAGAACGTGGTTTATACTTTAGTGGAATCATTGAAGAGAAAAAAGATGAAAAACAATTAAAAACAATGTATTTACACGTCGCTTTAGATATCCCCGTTAAAGTCGGGGATATTTTAAATTGGCGTGCAGATAATGGTTCTACAGAAAAATGGATATTATTATAGGAGGAGCGTAAGGTTAATGGGACCTACCGCACCTTCTGGATTATAAGATGTAATTATTTGGTTAAATGGATTGATAAGAGCGGACGGATACAAAAATCCTGGTCTTATGTCGTTAGTTCGCAAGATGATAAAGTAAAAGGTAATTTCCGTACTTGGCATAACCTTATTACTCTATAGCCGAATAAGTATGCAGAAATTGTTATGCCGCGTGTGAATATTGAACGTGGTACTAACTTTATTATAGAAGATGAAGGCTGGTCACTTATTGAATTAGATTGGACAAGTGTTCCAGGTATCATTTATTTATCTCTAACAGAGAGTAAAGTGAATTATTAGTATGATGATATAGATGTTGATATTGCTGATACTGATAAGTTAAAATTCCCTGTTCTTGCGCCAATATATACTATTGGTGATATATTAGACCCAGATTTTGGAGAAGATACATTTAATGAATGGGAAATTGAGCTTATTATTCCAGAAAATAGTTCTGTGTTAAGCAAATCTATTGATGGTGTTATTAGTGCGGTTAGCGAAGGGATTGAAACAGTTATTATGTAGCTTAAGAATAGAAAAGCAGTTCAAAAACGTTTTGAAGTCCTAGTTAAAGCTAATGAAGCTGTATTTGCCGCATTTATTGATGGTGCGAATGAATTACGCTTAGATAGAAAAGCATTATATCAGCTTAAAAATGGTAATGTTACGCTAGAAGCAGAATATAGTTTATCTTCTGATTTAGGAGAATTATTAAATACTGATGGAACTCCTTACAGGAATACTAGTGTGCCAGAAATTATTGTTCATGCTAATAATAAAAATAAACTAGATGATATAATCTTAACGGCAACATATAATGGGCAAAATTATATTAAAACCATTAAGATTATTCCTTTATGGTGAGGTGAGCAATAATGGCTGTGCTAGAACCTACACAAAGACATTTTGCTGTCATGGGCGACAACACCTTTACTATTGCTAATAGATTGATGTCAAATTAGAATATTTGTCGCCTATTGAAATATCAAGTGAGAGACCCTTTAAATAAAGAAAAATATTCAGATGTTGACGGTGCCGACCTTATCAATAAACAAATATTAATTGTTCCTAAAATTTATGATGATAGCACAGAAAAGATGTCATATATAACTGCTATATTTGATAACTTTGTTGTAACAATGGGAAATCAAGAATTTAAAATTGCTACAATTCGTTTTGATATAGCATGTCCATATGAAGAGTGGCTGTTAGATGGGCGTACCTTGCGCCCATATGCTATCATGTAGGAAATTGATACTATGTTTAATGAGAGTAAAATGGCTGGCATCGGTAAGGTACATTTTTATAGCGCTACTCCATTAACCCTTACTCCTTGGATTGGCGGCTATTCAATGTATTATAAAGTTCATGAATTTAACTGATTCGGATACTTTAAAATTTTAGAAGGGGTCTCCTATTCTATTGGACGATATTTGTGCGGTATATCCAGCAACGCTTGGATAGATTGTTGATGAAGGATATGATAATTTTTCAAAGTATTTAGGACTCCTTACTTCAGAAAAGCCTATAGTGAAGAATGGAGATAATGAAATGGCAAAGCTATTAGAAGATGTAACAGATTTTTAGTATCTACTTTTGATGGCAACAATTGATATGGAAGTAAATCTTACGCTTAAAAAAGCATTTCGATTCTTTACTCATTCTGAAGCAACAATTTCTTTAGAACCCGCACAAATTATAATAGGTCCACTAGAAGAAAAACACTTATTAACTGAAGCCAAGTTTTATGATTTTTAGCGTATACTCAAGCGCATGTACTTTCTTGAATAGGAAGGAGAGGAAATTATTATTTATGAGGATGATGACCCAGCAACAAAGCGTTTGAAGTAGCAAATGCGTGCGAATCGCGAAAAAGTTCGTAGAGCGAAAGCACGGCAAGCATCATAGGAAAAATCAGATATGAAGCTTTCAGACTTAATTGGTAGCATGGCTATCAATGATTGTGGCCTAAATATGACAAATATTTGGGATATTACATATTATGCTTTTCACGATTAGCTAAAGCGGATGGGCTGGCGTGACTAGTTTAATATAAATTAGAAAGCCGCCCTCGCGGGCGCAAAACTAAAAAAATCATAGTTAAAGCATTGGATGCGTTCCATTGCTAGCTCTGACAAATCATGATTTTATAGGAGGTAACTTTTATGGCTAATAATGTTAATATCTTTGACAAGTATGGCATTAAGGAAGTTGCTAACGTATATTTTGAAGCTCTTGAAAATGACGCTGCTGCTGGCGTCTACAAGGGAGATATCGTGCTCTTCCTAGATACCCTAAAGGTTTCCACCATTGAAACTACTGCCGAGAATACCGCTGCACAAGGCGGC
>Ga0265299_10000499_pt1 | contig 48878 bp, 37 predicted proteins | sample AusTroGonzalo_MG_4_FD_193485 | JGI IMG/M metagenome (GOLD analysis project Ga0265299, IMG submission 193485) | Bovine rumen microbial communities from tropical cattle in Woodstock, Queensland, Australia - Gonzalo_02 | ecosystem: Host-associated > Mammals > Digestive system > Stomach > Rumen ...
GTGATTTCATACGACGGGTTCACCGTCAGGTTCAAGGTCACTGTACTGTCGCAGCCCTTTACAGTGTGTTTGTGGAACACGTAGGTGCCGCTGATGGTTCCTGCCAGGAAGGTCGTGTCTCTGAACGTCCACGGAAGCTCGTTCTGGCAGATCGTGTCCTTCAGGGTGATATCATACGATGGGTTTACCGTCAGGTTCAGCGTCACTGTACTGTCGCAGCCCTTTACAGTGTGTCTGTGGAACACGTACGTGCCGCTGGTGGTCCCTGCCAGGAAGGTCGTGTCTCTGAACGTCCACGGGAGTTCATTCTGGCAGATCGTGTCCTTCAGGGTGATTTCATACGACGGATTAACCGTTAGGTTCAAGGTCACTGTACTGTCGCAGCCCTTTACAGTGTGTCTGTGGAACACGTACGTGCCGCTGGTGGTCCCCGCTAGGAAGGTCGTATCTCGCCATAAATACGGTAATTCATTCTCACAAATAGTGACAACCTCATTTTGATTATAAGATTTATTAACTACAAGTGTATATGTAACGATACTATCGCAAGCATCAGTCACTCTTTGAAAATGTTGGGTATAATCTCCACTTGCAGTATAAATCGAGTCATTCCATACAAACGAGTCACATACGGTGGTGTCTAGTGCGATGATAGAAGGTTCCTTTATTGTCAAATGCAAAGTAACAACACTATCACAACCTGCCAAGGTAGTAAGGGTATCTCTATAATCACCACTTGTGTTGTAAATTTTACCATGCCATGTATAATTATTGCATGCAACAGCTACCGTATCCCCTGAAAGATGACCTATAGTCAGATGCAGTGTAACAATTGAGTCACAACCTTTATGGTTACCTCCAATAATAGTATATTCAGGATCAACATCAGGTGTCTTAATATATGTTTTTCCATCAATCCAAGTATAACTATCACAAGCATATACAATATCTTCACCTTTGGTAGCTTCATTTACTTTCACTTCCACCGTATCTCTTGCCAAGCATCCCGCAGCACTAACAGCTTCAACATAATATTCTGTATCTTCTTCGGGATGTACCATTATAGAAGATTCCTTACCCAAGGGCCCGCTTTTTGAAGACCATGCTAACTCACAAGGAGAGTTGTTAGAAACACGCACGTAATCCAAAAATATTCGTGGTTCAATAAAAGTGTAACCTGGTAATAATTCTTCGAAGGTCTCAATCTTTATATTTGAACTAGAAGTAGCCTGGTTGAAATTGAAAAAATAACTTTCGTATTGGGTTGGATTATCAATATTGCCACCTGGAACAATAAGTGTATATTCATCTGTTCCATCAACTGATACCCTCACTCGGGTTCCAGGATATTGACTTGAACTAGCTCTGTTATATCCCATCATTCTCAACTCGACCGTAAAGGGTTTTGACAAATCGAGAGATTTTGTACTGATATAGCCCGCACTACTGCTACTACCTATTTTCACGGCAGTGTCTGCCACAGGAAAGACTTTATTTCCCGAACCGAACAATATTGTTTCTGAAGAGACTAAGCTACTAATATCAACATCTTCCTTGTTACCAATTCCATCAAACCCATCAAAGAGTGGTGTGGAATAATCAGAACAGTTAGCTACCGAAACCGTCAACTCAATACTCGAACCCTTACATATTTCTGTATCTGGTGGAGAAAAACTGATATCGGGCAGGGGAATTACCTTCAAATCCAACATATAGACACTATCGCATCCACAACATGTTGTTTGCAACGAATCGTAATATATACCACTTGAATAATAGTTTCGTCCGCGCCATTCATAGGGTATCTCATCTTGACATATTTGAACCTTCTTTGGAAATTCATATATAGGATTTACCGTAAGAATAAGAGTGATAATACTATCACACCCATGAACGGTTTGCAGTGTTTTACGGAAAGTATAGTTTTTAGCTTGAGAAATATCCAAATTAGTAAAAATGGGATTAGTTTTCGAAGTATAAGGATGAGGGGTGGCACAAGTTACTTCATAGAAAGTATCTTTGTCAAATTTTTCATATACAATTGCCGAACTTGTTACACGAATGGTATCGTTATTAAAAATGACATAAGCCTCATACGATGTAGTTTCAGTAGGCGAAACTACCATACTTGCGCTTTTTGGTTTATCCACCCAATAAGCATAAGCGTCAGTACCAAAATCACGCACTGCCCTGATATGGTTGTAAGTAGAGCTGGCTCCACTAACATGATTTTTTGGTGTTCGGGGATCATAAAAATATTGACTACCCTTAACCACAAGCACCTGATTAGGATTGATACGCGTAGAAGTCCAATAGTCGTGACCATGTTCACTGTTGTGTTCATACATCCATTTCAAACAGTCCTCGTCACCGCCAGCCGCAATTATTTCATCCTTGATATAGGGCATCAAACTGAAAATATACCGCATTTGAATAGCATCAGGTATATACCAACCATTATAGAAATCAACTGCCTCTGCAGCTGGCGAATGACCTGATAAAAGCAACAACTCTGTGTTTTGTTTTCCTTCGTACTGCCAAGTTGAAAGCGACATCGTGCCGATGCCATTGGAACCGCTATATGGCCGCTGCGGCATGGCAGCAGGCAACGAGCTTCCTTCATCAAGCAGATAATACGACTTGTTGTTGGTTTTGCTCACCCATCCCACATCGTTTAATGCCACTGCCCAACCTTCCACAGGATTGTCGGGATTGACATAACAAATGATTCCCTTGGTACTATCGGGAAATACATATACATCACCAATCTGGTATATCTGAGCCTTCAACAAACTCAAGGTTGATACCAATATAAGTAATAATATGCCAATTACCCGTTTTACCATTCTTTTATTTCTTCTATATAGTTTATACTATATCATACATTTTTTCATTACACATTACATCAAAAATTTATCGAAGGTCTGACATGTAGTTTATTGCTTGATCTCTTGTCATTGGAGGCAAAATGACCAGAATAATCAATATGCCAACATAATACACCTCCCACTTCTGAAGAGGATAGATAATAAACGTTACCTGGCTCCAATGTACGACCACCATATGCACTCAATTTCTCCAAAGTAGCATTTACAGCCACACGATTGCCAAAAATCAAATTCAACTCACCCATTGATGGCAAATACCATCCTGACGATTGCAAAGAATTTACGGTATGAAGCTGAGCATCGTAATGATAGCAATAGTAGGCTGCCGGTGCATTATATTCGAAAGTCATCCCTGTTCCCTGTTCAACATAATATTTGATTAATTGTGTATTACCATCTCCATCCAAATCGAATAGGGCATCTCGCTGGTTAGGACAAGTCGTTTTAGCATGGATATTTTCAACCGCTCCCCGTGCCCATATTACATAATCGAGAGGAGAATCTTCCAATGCCACCGCCTTTCCATGTTGACCTGTGCGGTCGAGGAAATATACCACTCCTTTTGCTGTTTTCCCAGAAAGAAGGAAAGAATCGGGTCTTAGTATTGATCCATCGGTACACAACACATCTCCGGGGGCATTTACTGAAGGTATTTCTCCTTCTTCCCATTTCAAATGAGGAGTTTCTACTTTGATACCCATTGTCGTACTGTCACCAATACAGATTTCATTAGTTGTAGTATCAATAATAAGCACAATCAAATTCAGGATATCCAAACTGTCGCAACCATCAGCCATCGTATAGATGATAGAATACCTACCCGTTGTGGTATATTCGTTACCATGCCAATAATACGGTGAACCATTCAATTGGAAGTTGGATGTAATCACTGTAGTATCAACAAAAGGAGGAGCATCCACAGTAAGTACCAGAGAGAAAGTAGAATCGCAGTGGTGTTGATCAGCATTGGGATAAGTATAAGAAAATATATGAGTACCTGCATGTTTAATAGCATTATTAAGTTCTTCTGTTGTGGCTACTTCCGAAGAAACATGATACGGATTACTGTAAGTCTGGGTCTGACTCTGACAAACCTCATCAAAAACCATATAATGATTGTGAGCATATACATCGGCAATGGCAATACCTGCTGCCGGCTCAACAGTGGCATTCCAGCCAGAAGCAGCTATCGAACCCGACATAAAAAATAATGTGAGAGCATTCCCATTAGAGACAATCATCTCGGGCACTTGAACATCACCCGAAAAATCATATAAAATACTATCCGTCAGTAGTTCTGTTCCTGAAATAACAAATAAGTGTGATGTGTTTGATAAGTCCAGTGTATCAAACCTAAGCACTAGCTGTCTCCCGTCTGTAGCAACAAATGTATGTTGGCTATACTCTTCCTTTCCGTAATTGCCGTCTGCACCTCCTGAATCATATACTCTATAAGCCTGATCACAATTTACATTTGTTTGCTCATCCTGTCCATTTTGCATAATAATCACATTACTAGCCACTCCGTGCACCGATGGACAATACCCCTCTTTGTCCACACTTACATATAAAATTGTACGCTGAATAATTTCAGCAGTATCATAATATGACCAAACATTACCATCAGTTATTATCTCTTCTTTTAGTAAATCGGTCTGATTGAAATCGCTATACCAACGAACTGTATATGGTGGTGCAATCGTTGATTTTGCTTCTAAGTGGCCGGTTCCTTGAAAACAAACTTTGTCATTAGTGGTGAAAAGCTGACAAGGATTAATTACGTTGCTACTAATACTAATATATGTAGTGTCACCTGGATCAGCAAACGAATAGTCGCATTCGTCATCCTTAATCATATATGGAAACACTTTTGCCGGAGTCAGAGTAAAGAAGGTATCTGTCACACTCACTCCTGAAGGTGAACTATAATGCCGTATTTCCGTAAACGTCTCATTTTTAAATACTATGGAAAAATCAACCTGAGTACCCGTATAATAGCTTGTAGGGGTGAATGTTATTGGTACACTCTCGCCTGGACAGATGGATGTATCTTTCTCAATATTTACCAACGGAGCCTTTTTGATACCAAGATAAATACTATCGGTAATGCTACTACGGCATACTTTTTCCCTTACGGTCACCTTATACCAACCATCATCAGCACCCCTAGGAATGAAAATATAAGGCTCAGGAGAGTTTTCTACATAAAAGCCGTTGGGTCCCTCCCATGTATAGTTGGTTAAATTATTAGATTGTAGAGTATGTACAGTAACCGTAGAACCTTCACATGTGGTGGTTGCTTTTAATCCTCCATCAAACCAAGTAATTTGCAAATCAGCCATCAGTAAAGGAAAGAAATTGACGTGGAAACAAGCACCACAAGCATCGGAAATCATACATGACAATGCCGAATCGGTACGCATAGGAATGTTACTAAAAACACCTGTTGAATTTTCCCCCAATATCTCACCGCTCTTATTGGGTCCACTGAACAAGGTATAGATATATGGCTCAGTGCCACTAGTACCCTTTACATATACATTACCTCTCGTTGACTGCTCATCACACAACAACGCATAAGCATATACATACTGCACCGTAGTATTGCTAAAAATGATGGTATCGTATAATACTAGATGCTCACATAGAGAAGCAGATGGATCAGGATAAACTTTTATTATATAGGTACCAGAAATAGACATACGAATCGGCTGGTTAACCAAATACGATTGATTGTTAAATCCTCCAGGAGGACCATCTATCACCTGGAACCATGTCGTCAGTGGTTCAGTAACCGGTGGCAAATCCAATCCCGTATTAGGATTAGTGTTATTCTTGATGCGTGCTAACTGTCCAGTCGTATATGTCAAATACCAATCAGTACATTCTTTTACTATGGAATAATTCAAATCTTCTATTAACTCTGTAGTGTATATGTCAGGAAATGAAACCTTTCGGCTCAAAGTCACCGTATCGCAAGGTGACTCGATTTCAAAAACATATTGACCTGATGGAAGACAATAGTCTTTCATCTCCATCGAACGTCCATCATTACCACCCACAATTTCTGCTGTATTTAGCAAAGAAGACCTGTTAATTGTCCAAGTATGGGAAGTTGCACTATAAGTAGCTTCAAAATTGTATCGGTTATTTCTAGGGCTAGTTACCAAACGTATAACTGTTCCGTCAAAATTAGCTCTACCGCTGAATTTACCACTTACAGATACCGAACGCTTTACATCACAACAATGGTCATTACCTCTCGTGCTCAACGACCACCCTGATTCTGATTCGGATTCATCCATAATAAAATCAAACTGAGTGGTGGTGGTGTATAACTCACAACCATGACCATCCACCAAGGTTCGCCTAATTTGCATGTGCTGTGGTAGCGGTCCATATATCTGTTCCACTTCGGTATCATACAAAGAAGACCAACTGGCAATATTTTCCACCGTGTCCATTTTAATAATATTACCCGTACTTACGTCCTGATATATCCACGTCAAAGGATGCGTATAATGATAGCGGTGAATGTCATCATCATCGTATTTCTCCACATGATTGGGCGAAAATGATTTATACCTGATAGAATACGACTCGCGATGCCAACGAAACTTGTCACTACACATATCCACATTGTCTATTTCCTCATCATTCTTATTCTTCAACGTCCTTTCAAAATTCGTTTCGTTGGGTTTGTGATAAGTAAACGTACGAGTAATGATAGTATCACTGCAAGTGGTTCCCGAAACCCTATATTGAAAACCTATCTCTTTATTCCAAATCTGACAATAATCGGTTGCACTGGAGAGGGTATCAAAAAATGTAATACTGCTTTTTCTCCCCGTAAGAGCAGGAAACTGCTGCCAGTCACCATTAGGTACTCCATCGTAGGTAAAGCGGTATTGTACATGTTCAGGAACCAAAGCCGCATAGTAATCGTATGGACAATTGACTATGGCATTAATCTTCACAACATTACTATCAGCAAAGTTACCCGAAGAAGCATAAATTTCAAGATAATCTAATGAAGGGAAGGGGGTTATCTCTACTGTCTGACCTGTACGAGGTAGTCCATAACCACAACCATCCTGCATATAAATATCCCAGTCTCCTGCAGGTAAGTGTTCTATAGAAAAATACTTCCAATAGTCGTATCGGTTCGAATCAGTACCGCTATACTGCCAATCTGAAAACACGTGAGTACTCAAAGTATCAGAAGTAGTATGGTTCACCACCTTTATTGTATATGGAAGGCGACCATTTTCTATCTTCACCTGTATACGTCCTAAACTGTCACATCTCAACGTAGGGTGCCGACCTATATTGTAGCCAGAACTGTCATTGATGAAAAACGTAGATATTTCCGGCACTACATACGAAGTATTGATAGTAAGCACCGTCTGGGTGTCAACCTTCACATAGCCACCATGCCCATCTTCACACAAACCCTCCACTCCCACGATATAAGTACCATAATCAATCTGAAACGAATCCACTCCACCTTTATAGTAAAAACCCGAATAATTGGCCGAATCGGTTTCATTCACTTTGGTAAAGATTCGTACCTTACTTAAACCTGAGGTGTTCCATGCGATATCAGACATGGGATTACCATAGGCATCCTCTAGGTAATACACAATCTTGCCATTGTAATAACAGGTAGCATCTATCACCTCAAAATGAACCTTGAACGGACAGTTTTGAGCATGCACTACTATCGCAAACAGACAAAAGACTGCAAAGAGGAGGAAGTGCAATGCAAGATGTGTAAATTTCAATTTCACCCTAACTATGTCTAAATGTCAATTTAACTTTCAATCATTTAATTTATTAAAAGACAAAAATACAAATATTTTCAATACTATATCATTTTACTTAAAGATATTATATACCATATAATGTTAATATTTGATATCTAAATATATATAATCTATATTTCAATTTTTTTTTGTACATTTGCCACATCAAAAAAACATTATGTAAAGACGAGTGAACTTTAAAATTGGAAAATATTATCCTCAATTGATGCATAAACAATTCAATAAGTCCACAACAAATAAATCAACAAAAAATGAAAGACATTACCCCCATCAACGGCCTTTTTGAAATGATGACGCTGCCTTACGAGCCAGAAGCTCTCGGTGTTATCAGCGCTAATACGTTAAGCTTCCACTATGGAAAACATCTGAAAGCCTACGTGGACAATCTCAACAAACTGCTTCCCGGCAGCGGACTGGAAAACCTTCCCCTAACCGAAGTGGTGAAAAAATCGAAAGGAGGCTTGTTCAACAACGCCGGTCAGGTGCTGAACCACACCCTCTATTTCGAGCAGTTTGGATCAGCTAACCACGAGCCGGAAGGAAAGATAGCGGAACTTCTTGTCAGAGATTTCGGTTCTGTTGACGCTTTCAAGAAAGAATTCGAGCAAAAAGGCACCACCCTCTTTGGTTCAGGTTGGGTATGGCTGTCTCTCAACTCCGATGGTAAGCTGGTGATTACTCAAGAGGTCAATGCCGGCAACCCCGTTTGCAGCGGTCTGCAACCCCTGCTCACCTTTGACGTTTGGGAACACGCCTATTACTTAGACTACCAGAACCGCCGTGCCGACCACCTCACCGCATTGTGGCAGATTGTAGATTGGAAAGTGATTGAGAACCGCCTGTAAACAACATTGTAGGGACGCATAGCCATCTATACAACTATCAATTGTCAATTATCAACTATCAATTGAATATGGCAGGCTATCTCGAGCTTTTTTGGTCCTTCTTCAAAATAGGCAGTTTCACGCTTGGTGGCGGTTTCGCTATGATTCCGCTGATGGAAAAGGAACTGGTGCAGAAAAAGCAGTGGCTCAGCAAAGAGGAGTTCTTAGACATCTTGTCACTCAGCCAGGCGATGCCCGGTATCTTTGCAGTGAATATGGCCACCTGTATTGGTTATCGTCTTCGGAAAATAACCGGAGCGACAGTATCAGTTCTCGGCAATATCCTGATGCCCATTCTGACCATCATCTTGTTGGCCATGTTTTTCCAGTATTTTCGTGACAATACTATCATCAGCCACATCTTTATGGGCATTCGTCCATGTGTAGTGGCGCTGATAGCAGCCCCCGTATTCACTTTGGCCAAAAATGCGGGTCTCTGCTGGCAAAACTGCTGGATTCCTCTATTATCGGCAGCGCTGATATGGCTTTTCGGGGTTTCTCCTATCACCATCATCCTCATTGCAGGAGTAGGGGGCTTCCTCTATGGACGAATTAAAGACAGAAAGGAGGCCGAGATATGATTTTCTGGAAACTTTTCTATACTTTCTGCAAAATCGGCATTTTTAACTTCGGAGGCGGCTATGCCATGATTGCCCTCATCCAAAACGAGATGGTTGAGAAACAAGCATGGATGACCACCCAGGAGTTTACCGATATTGTAGCCGTCAGCCAGATGACTCCCGGACCGATAGGCATCAATGTAGCCACTTACGCTGGCTATACGGCAGTGGTGAATGCCGGCTATGATGCCTGGTGGGGTGTGCTTGGAGCTTTTCTAGCCTCTTTTTCCGTCATACTGCTACCCTTCCTGTTCCTACTGATACTGTTTCGCTTTTTGCTGAAACACAAGGACAACAAAGACCTGAACAACATTTTCTCTTCTCTTCGCATCGCTATTCTTGGTCTGATTGCCGCCGCTGCCCTGCTTCTCGCCACCCCCGACAATTTCGGTTCCTTCTCTGAGTCACCTGTTCGTTTTGGGGTCAGCATAGCCATCTTCCTGATTGTCTTCCTGCTCTCGCTGAAGAAAAAAGCCAGCCCCATCCTACTTATCCTATTGAGCGGAGTTGTAGGGGGTATTGTTTACGGATTTTGCTAATTAGCACATTAAAAAATTTTGTATTTTTGCAGGCTGTATTAATAGAATTACATCATTAAATAATATTATTATGAAAAAAACACTTTTATTGCTTGTATTGGCATTCTTGTCTGTAAGAATGTTCGCTACTAACCCGCCAGATGAGGGTATGTGGCTGCCCATGTTTATCAAGAATTACAACTATGCTGAAATGCAGAAGTTGGGTTTAAAACTGACACCCGAGCAGTTGTACGACATCAACCACTCCTCACTGAAAGACGCCATCGTACAGTTGGGCGACGGTTTCTGCACTGGTGAGATGGTTTCCCGCGACGGTCTGATGTTCACCAACCACCACTGCGGTTATTCTTCCGTAGTAGAGCTCTCTACCGTTGAGCACGACTACCTCAATAATGGTTTCTTCGCCATGAGCAAGGAAGAGGAGCTGCAAGCCAATTTCAGCGTCAATTTCCTCGAACGCATGGAAGATGTGACCAAAATTGTGCTGGCAGAAGTGACCAGCGACACCAAAGAATCTAAAAGAGAGGAATTGGTGAAAGCTGCCATCAAGAAACTGCAAGAAGAAAACTCTGACAACGGTAAACACAAAGTAGTGGTAAAACCCTTCTATGAAGGCAACGAATACTACATGTTCGTTTACACTACATACAAGGATGTTCGTTTGGTAGTGGCTCCCCCCGCCAGCATCGGCAAATTCGGTGGTGACACCGACAACTGGATGTGGCCCCGCCACACAGGCGATTTCACCGTGTTCCGTATCTACACTGCTCCCGACGGTTCTCCCGCTGAATACTCCAAAGACAATGTTCCATTCCATCCGAAACACTTCTTGCCCATCAGCTTGAAAGGCTATCAACCTGGTGACTACACTATGATTTGGGGTTATCCCGGCACCACCGAGCGTTTCATGACTTCCTACGAAGTGGAAAACACCATCAATATTGATGACCCCGCTCTGTATGAGCCCCTCGATATCATTCTTCCCGTAATCAAAGAAGCTATGGAAGCTGATAAGGCTGTTGAATTGAAATATGCCGACGACCATGCAAGCTTGGCCAACACCTGGAAAAACAAACATGGTGAAGTCAACAGCTTGAAGGCTCTGCATGTAGTGGAAAAGAAAGCTGCCCAAGAACAAGAACTCCGCACCTGGATTAACGCCAACAGCGAGCGTCAGGAAAAATATGGCAAGTGCTTGGACAAAATCGAAAAAGTATGCAAAAGTATTGACGGCACAGCTGTAAAAACCATGATGAACGCCAACATCTGCCTTTACGCCTCTCCTACCCTGATGACCGCTTTCAGAATCAGAAATTCTGTTAGACTGGAAGATAAACAGAAGAACTTTAGTGAAGAAAAAATAGCCAAAGTGTTGGAACAGTATGAAAAAGGCGTGAACGACAAAGACGTTGCTACCGAAGTAAAGATTATCCTGGCCACCCTGAAAACTTGGGAAAGACTGCCCGCTGACAAACAGCCTGACATCCAAGGTATCGTTGACAAATACTACAAAGGCAACCGCGCTGCTTTCGAGGCCGCTTTCGCCAACTCTATTTTCATCTCTAAAGAGAACCTTGAGAAATATATGCGCAAACCCTCTACTAAAGTACTGGAAAAAGATCCTATTAACCAGTATCTCAACAGTATGTTTACCGTTATCATGGCCAACCAATCGGTATATGCTGACATGGAAAAATTGAGCGTTCCTCGTCGCCAGTTTATTGCTGCTATTAAAGAAATGAAAACTGATACTCCTATTTATCCCGATGCCAACAGCACCATGCGTACTACCTACGGTACCGTTTGCGACTACTATCCTGCTGACGGTGTTCACTACAACTACTTCACCACCACTAATGGTATCCTGGAGAAAGAAATCCCCGGTGACTTTGAATTTGACGTGCCCGCCAAACTGAAACAGCTGATTCTGGCTAAGGACTTTGGTCAGTATGCCGACAAAGACGGTTCACTGCACGTATGCTTCCTGTCTAACAACGACATCACTGGTGGTAACTCAGGCAGCCCCATTATGAATGGCAACGGCGAATTGATTGGTTTGGCCTTCGACGGCAACTGGGAAGCTTTGAGCAGCGACATCGTGTTCAACACTGAACTGCAACGCTGTATCAATGTTGACTCTCGCTACGTGTTGTTCGTTATCGACAAGTTTGGTGGTGCAGGCTACCTGCTGAATGAAATGGACATCAGAAAATAATCTTTTGTTTTGAAAAGAATATTCCTTATCACATTTGCATTATTATCGGTGGCGGCACTAGCCAACACCGATAATAATGTTTATAAGCTGCCCCAAAAGGCAGTCAGAACTATCGACTCGCTCATCAACCGAGGCATCCGAACAGAGGTATTCCCGGGTTGCCAAGTAGTAGTGCTTCATCATGGAGAGGTGGTCTTTGACAAATGCTACGGCTACCAAACCTATGAGAAGCAGCTTCCGGTTACCGACAGCACCCTATACGATATGGCCTCGGTTACCAAGGCAGCAGCTACCACGCTGGCGGTGATGAAACTATACGATGAGGGCAAGATAAAACTCTACGACACTATCGGTACTTATCTACCTTATCTACGCGGCACCGACAAAAGTCGCATTCCCCTCATTGAATTGCTGACCCACACCTCCGGTATGCCAGCGTTCATTCCCTTTTACAAGAAAATCGCCAACAAGGAAAACTATATACAAGACCAACCCTCACGGGATTTTTCCATACAGATTGCCGATCATTGCTACATGCGCAACGACTATCAAGATTCTGTCCGCCATAAGATTGCCCACTGCAAATTAGGTGCAAAAAAATATGTTTACAGCGATCTGAATTTCTTCTTCCTGAAAGAGATGGTGGAACAAATCACCGGTGTGCCTATGGACCTGTACCTGCAAGAGAACTTCTACCAACCTATGGGACTGACGCATACCTGTTTCAGCCCCTTGCGCAACGGATTCAGCAAAGCGGACATAGCTCCCACCGAACGGGATACTTTGTTTCGCCATCAGGTAGTGGAAGGCTATGTTCACGACCAAACAGCCGCACTTTTCGATGGTAACGCAGGCAATGCAGGTCTGTTTTCCACCGCTGGTGAAATTGCCGTCATCTTCCAGATGCTGATGGATGGAGGAGTTTATCAGGGACAAAGATACCTGTCGGAGAAAACCGTGAAATTATTCACTACCACCTATCCTATACACGGCTGCAATAGAAGATCTCTTGGATTCGACACCCCTTGCTTTGAAAAACCCAACGGAGTATTGCCCTATATGGCCTCCAACAAGACCTACGGCCACCAAGGGTTTACAGGCAATGTAGTGTGGTGTGACCCCGACCGCGAGTTGGTATATGTGTTCGTTTCCAACCGTGTATATCCCTACAGCGAACCCAACAAATTGGTAAAAAGCAAAATCAGACTCACAGTTCACGAAGCGGTTTACCGTGGACTGAACATCTATTAATCGCTTTTTTTGACCCATATATTATAAATGAAACCACAACAGAAAAAGAAAAACACCTCACCACAAGCAAGCCCTGTACAACTCACTAAAGAAAAAAAATACAGAGGTTTGGGGTTGATAGTATTTATTGTAGCAGCCGCTTTGTATGCCAACACCTTCCATCACGAATGGGTATTGGACGATTACGGCAGCTTCAAACTCAACATTTACGTCACAGCCGGCACCAATGGTTATCATGATATTTTGACCAAGACCTATCGACACGGTTCAGGATTCTACACCGACAATCTTTACCGCCCCCTGTCGCAGTTGATGTTCGCCACCGAATGGCAACTCTCGCCCGACAATCCCGGCCTGTATCATGCTATCAGCGTATTCTACTATGCCCTTGCCTGCACGTTGTTGTTTTTCTTCTTGCGCCGACTGCTAAAACGGTATAATCTCTGGATACCCTTCTTCATCGCCCTCTTGTTTGCAGCTCATCCCATTCACACCGAGGTGGTGGCCAACGTCAAAAGTCGCGACGAGATTATGTGTTTTCTTTTTGTGGTGCTCACGCTCTACCTTTCCTTATTATATGTGGACAAACAGAAGTTCTACCTCTTGCCCTTAGTCTTTGTCAGTTTTCTTTTGGCCATGTTTTCCAAAGAAAGCGCCATTACAACACTTGCCCTCCTGCCTGTCACCCTTTATTTTTTCAGAGAGGCCAAAGCTAAAGACTATATCCTTACTTTTCTAATGATTGCTATCCCCGCTGTTATCTATCTGATAGCCCGTCATGCAGTGCTGGCCAACTATCCGGATTCGGAAAATTTCAACGTATCGGTTGTTGACAACTATTTTTACGACAGCTCTTTATGGGAAGGCTGGGCCACCGCCATCATGCTGTTGGGACAATATCTTGTCAAACTTTTCTTCCCCTACAGTCTGGCTTGCGACTACTCCATGAAACAATTTCCTATCACCACCTTTGCGGATGTATCCACTTGGATTTCCCTGCTCATACATCTTGGTTTGTTGGTTTATGCTATTTTCGGTATCAAGAAAAAAAATCCCGTTGCTTACGCCATCTTTTTCTATATCATCACCATGAGTGTATTCAGCAACCTGGTTTACCGCATTGGTTCCTCCTTCGCCGAACGTTTCCTCTTTATTCCGGCTTTAGGATTCTGCATCGCCCTGGTTTTTCTTCTTTTCAGAGTATTCAAAATCGAGGATAAGGAAGCTACCGTTAAAACATCACACTTCGGAATAATAGCTTCTGTGTTGGTAATAGTGTTGCTGCTTTACTCAGGCAGAACCGTCACCCGTGCCGCAGACTGGAAGAATCAGTTCACCCTTTTCGGCAAGGATGTGAAGAAATCGGACAAAAGTGCCCACATGCGCCTCTATTGGGGGCTGGCCTTGCGCGATAAAGGCGACGAATACGAACAGGCTAACATCAAAGAGCAAAACTGGGCCAAACGGCAGGAAAACGACCGACAGTATTTCGAATGGACCTGGAAAGCCATCAAGCAATTCAAAAAAGGTATTGAAATATATCCCCAATATGCCGACTGTTATGAACAACTCGGATTGCTGTACGACAAGATAGGCATTAAAATCAACGATATGACCTATAGGGATACCGCAGAATACTATTACCTGATGTGTCTGAAAAACATCCCCAGCAAAGCTACTGCCAACAGCAACCTCGCCAAGATTTACTATGAAAGAGGCGAAATTCAAAAGGCCAAACAGTTCTATCTGGCAGCCGTTTACTTCGACCCTCTGCTGACCGACGCTTATTTCAATCTTGGCAGCACCTATGGCACTCTTGCCATGTATGACTCATCCTTCTATTATTATAAAAAGGCCCTGCAACTGGATCCGAGACGTACCGACGCCATTACCTTCATAGGACTGAATTATTATAATACCGGCAAACCTGACTCGGCTATCATATATTACGATAAAGCCATCCAGATGGACCCCTACGTTCCCACAGGATATATTCTGAAAACAAAAGTGTTGTTGCTCAGTGACCGCTGGGATGAGGGCGAGCAGGTGATTGATAAGGCACAGTCTATTTTCCCCTATAACGGTGAATTATACTACTATAAAGGTCTTGTAGAAAAACACCGCCAAAACTATCCGGCGGCTTTAGACTGTATGAACAACTGCATCCGCTATCAGCAGAACTTCCTGGAAGGCTACCGCGAGAAGGGCGACCTTTTCCAACGCATGGGACAACGCGACTCTGCCCTCATCTACTACAATTTCGTCAGCCAGATAGATGCACTTACAAGATAATAGATAATGTGTAAATAAATGGAGTTCCCCTTCTTTTAGAAGGGGTGCCCGAAGGGCGGGGTAGTGACGTAAATATTATACATTAATTACATCGAATTATTTTGTATTTTTGCAGCCTTAAAAATACAACAATATTAAAACCTAATAATTATGCCCAAAATTTCCCAAAAAGGCGCAAGCATGCAGTCTTCCCCTATCCGGAAGCTGGTGCCGTTTTCTGATGCCGCCAAAGGTCGTGGTATCCACGTTTACCACCTCAACATCGGTCAGCCCGACATTGAGACACCGAAAGGTGCCCGCGATGCCGTACGCAATGCCGACATTCCCGTAATCGCCTACAGCCACTCCGCTGGAAACCTCAGCTATCGCAAGAAACTGGTGGAATACTACCACAGCGTGGGTATCGATATCACAACCGACGAGATTATTGTCACCACTGGTGGTAGCGAAGGCCTTCTTTTCGCCTTCAACAGTTGCATGGATCCCGGTGACGAAATTATTATTCCAGAGCCTTTCTATGCCAACTACAACGCTTTCGCCACCATGTGCGGTGTCATCGTTAAACCCATCATCTCCTCCATTGAAAACGGTTTCGCACTGCCTTCCATCGAGGATTTCGAAAAGGTGATTACCCCAAAGACGAAAGCCATCATGATTTGTAACCCCAACAATCCAACAGGCTACCTCTACTCCAAAGAAGAAATCCTGAAACTGGGTGAAATCGCAAAGAAACACGACCTCTTCCTCTTCGCTGATGAGGTTTACCGCGAATTCTGCTACGATGGTGTAAAACATTTCTCCGTCATGGAACTTACCGATATCGCCGATAATGTAGTGTTGTTAGACTCTGTGTCAAAACGTTACAGCGCATGCGGTGTTCGTGTAGGTGCTTTCATCACCCACAACAAAGAAGTATATGCCACCGCTATGAAAATGGCACAGGCTCGTTTAAGTCCTCCTTCCTATGGTCAGATTCTCGGTGAAGCTGCTGTAGATACCCCGAAAGAGTACTTTGAGAGTGTAAACAAAGAGTATGTGGCACGCCGTAACACCATCGTGAATGGTGTTAATGCTATTCCTGGCTGCTTCGTGCCAATGCCCAAAGGTGCATTCTACTGCGTAGCCCGTCTGCCCATCGACGACTCCGACCGCTTCTGCCGCTGGTTGCTCGAAGAGTTCAGCTACAACGGTGCCACCGTTATGTTTGCTCCTGCAACAGGATTCTACTCCAAGAAAGGCCAAGGTGTAAACGAGGTTCGTATCAGCTACTGCCTCAACGTCTCCGATCTTGAAAAAGCCGTTGAGTGCCTCCGCGAAGCACTGAAGGTTTATCCAGGCCGCACCTGCTAATCTCAGTTAAGAATTAAAAGTTAAGAGTTAAGAGTTGGGAACCGAAAAGTTCTTAGTTCTTAACTCTTAGTTTTTAGTTATTTTCCTGCATTTTTGTGACATACAACGTAAATTTCATTGCCAGCCGCTTGTCAAACAGTTTCAATATAAGATAATATAAAGCGGTCAAGCCAAAGGCCACCAATGCACTCAGCCACTCAATATGGGTGAGCGCATAACATCCAAACAAGCCGATTATCAGCACCACAAATGGTAACAAATAACCCAACACCACCGCCTGATGGGCCTTGCTTTCCTGCATCTGAATCTGTACTTTTTCGCCTATGGCCAACTCTTCCCCCTTTAGGTTCAAAGCCTCCACAACCTCATTCTTTTTCTCAGAAATATTGCACATGCTTTTGGCCAGACATCCCCCACAAGCTGAGCTAACCACTATCTCAACCCATACTTTATCACCCTCAAGCTTCCTTATAATACCCTCTTTGCATACTTTCTTTTCCATGTTGTATCTCCAAATATTAGATTATTTTATCTATTCTGCCTCCTTAAAATAGGCTACAAAGATAAAAAATAATTCTGGAATATGGTTATCGAAAAAAATAGCACAATGATTATCAGTGTTTTATATTTAAACTATCTAACATTTTAGTTATTTTAACATGCTATATCAATTTTTTTCCATACTTTTGCACAACTAAAAAATGTAGTATTAACCAAATTAAAATTATCAGACAATGAAGAAAGTTCTTTGTATCTTAGGAGCCGTTGCTATCGTTGCTGCTTTCAGCACTTCATGCAACAAAAAATGTACTTGCAAAGTTAATGGTTCAGCTGTTGCAGTTACCTATGATTTGAAACAAATCAAAGACCTTACTGGCATTGATATCAAAAAGTGCTCAGAATTAAGTTATGAAGGTTGGGAATGCAAATAATGCATACCACACTTTAATGCTAAAACGGGAAATTCAACGGATTTCCCGTTTTTTTATGCGCTCAGTTTGCGATATTTCAAGTATTTTGCGTAACTTTGCACGCTTAAAAACTATTAATATTATAAATCATTGTCATGAAAAAAATATTTGTTTTCTTTTGTTTGCTTTTACCTTTAATACTGAATGCCCAAAAACAGATTACCGTAGATGACATCTGGTCAAAGTACCTGTTTTATCCCAAAGGGGTACGAGGCTATACTCCCGTACCTAATGGCAACGAATATAGCGTGGTAGGCATTGCAGGTATTGTAAAACATAGCTTCGAAACCGGAGAGATGACCGAAGTAGCCCTACCCACATTGGCCATCCCTGAAATGTCAAACAATGAAATCAAATTGGAAGACCTGAGTGACTATAGTTTTGACCAGTCCGAAAACAAGATACTATTGTCCGTTGACGAAGAAAGTATCTATCGCCGCTCTTCCAAGGCTTTCTACTATGTATATGACAAGCAGAAAGGAAAGATTGTAGCACTGAGCAGCAAATACAAGGGAAAACAAAGCTTCGCCACCTTCTCGGCAGACGGCAGCAAAGTGGCCTTTGTGAGAGACAACAACCTGTTTGTGGTTGACCTCTCCACCATGAAAGAGACCCAAATCACCTTCGACGGTGAACGCAATAAAGTGCTGAACGGTATGGCTGACTGGGTTTATGAAGAAGAACTCAGCCAGGCACAATACTTCAGTTGGTCGCCTGATGGTAGCAAAATTGCCTACCTACGCTTCGACGAAAGCAACGTCAAAGAATTCTCGATGACCATGTGGGGCGAGCTCTATCCCGAAGAATACCGCTATAAATACCCTAAAGCTGGTGAGGACAACTCGGTGGTAGATGTCATGATTTATGACCTCAGCACACAGCAAACCACCAAACTCAACTTCGGAGAAAACTTCGATGGCTATTACCCCCGTATCTACTGGCTACCCAACTCCACCGACCTGATTACCCTGAAACTGAACCGCCACCAAAACCACCTCGACTTTATCCGCTATAATACTTTGACTCAGAAATATGATATTGTTTTTACCGACGACAACAAATGCTGGCTGGAAATCAGCGACGAATATTATTTCTTAGATGACAACAAGACCATGCTGGTCACCTCCGAGCGCGATGGATACAACCATCTCTATAAAGTGGAATTGGGTGGCAACATTACCCAGCTCACCCAAGGCCAATGGGACGTAGCCTCCATTGCCGCTGTTGACCAGAAAGCCAAACTGGTATATTATCTGTCCAATGAATCCCATACGCTCAACCGCGACCTGTATGTCATCAATTTCGATGGAAAGAAAAAGAAAATGCTTACTTCGGGCACCGGCTGGAACGATGTTTCCTTCAGCTCTAATGCCCGCTACTACCGCTGCACCTATTCCGACATTCAAACCCCTCCCGTCTATACCATCCATAAAGCCGATGGCAAACAATTGCGCGTATTGGAAGACAATGCAGCACTGAAACAGCGCATGAAAAACTATGGTTTTGCTCCAAAAGAACTGTTCTCTTTCACCAGCGATCAGGGCATTCAGCTGAATGGATGGATGATAAAACCATTGGATTTTGATGCTACCAAAAGATATCCGGTGTTGATGTACGTTTATGGCGGTCCCTGTTCGCAAGAGGTGGACAACTCCTACTCTCGCGCTATGGACTTTGCCTGGTACCAGTTGCTAGCCCAACACGGCTACATTGTGGTATGCGTGGACGGTCGCGGCACCAATGCCCGTGGCGATGAGTTCCGCAAATGCGTGTACAAGAACATGGGACACTACGAAGCTATCGACCAGATTTCCACAGCCAACTACTTGAAGACCCTGACGTATGTCGATAAAAACCGTATCGGCATCTGGGGTTGGAGTTTTGGTGGTTACCTGTCAGCTCTCTCCGCCTTCAAGAGCGGCAAAACCTTCAAAATGGCTATCTCTGTAGCTCCCGTCACCAATTGGCGCTATTATGACAATATCTACACCGAACGCTTCCTCCAAACTCCACAGGAGAACCCCGACGGTTACGACCAGAACTCACCCATCACCTTTGCCAAAGATCTCGACACCAAATACCTGCTGATTCATGGTACTGCCGACGACAATGTCCACTTCCAGAATGCGATGGATTTGGTGACTGCCCTCAACAAGGCCGGCAAGCAATATGACCAGTTCTTCTACCCCAACAAAAACCACTTCATCATGGGTGGCAATACCAGAGCGCATTTATATACCAAACTGACCAACTATATTCTTGAAAATTTATAATCAACTGCCTTTATGATAAACCGACTGAAATCTTTATTGATAATAGCCCTCCTGCTGCTGCCCGGGATGGTCTTTTGCAGCCAAGACAGCATCAAGAATGTCATTCTCATGATTCCAGATGGCTGCAGCACCGCACTACTGTCCATAACCCGGCAGTATGCCCAGTATCATGACGCCAGCTATACCTCGCTGCCCATCGACGCCTATTTCTGCGGTATGGTGATGACCCATTGCTCAGACGCTCCTATTGGCGATTCCGCACCCACCACCTCCTGTTATGTCACGGGGCAGCCTTCTCAAAAAGGTTTTGTGTCCACCTATCCCGTCAAAACCGACCACGACCTGTATCCGATAGATGCCACCCGTGTCTACCAGCCCATGGCCACCGTATTGGAAGCAGCCCGCATATTGAAGCACAAAGCCACCGGTTTGGTCTTCACCTGTGAGTTCCCCCATGCCACTCCCGCTGACTGCGCCGCCCACACATACAACCGCAGCGATTATGGTGCCATTGCTCCGCAAATGGTCCACAACCACATTGACGTGGTGATTGGTGGCGGCACCACATACCTAACCGACCAACTGGCTGACGATTTGAAGGCCGAAGGCTATCAAGTGTTCCTGAACGACAAAAGAGGAATGCAAGCTACCAAAACGGGCAAAATGTGGGCCCTTTTCAACAAGAGCTGCATGGATTACGAGATTGAGCGCAAAACCTCTGAGGAGCCTTCTATCGCTGAAATGACAAAAAAAGCTATAGAATTACTCTCGCAGAAGGAAGAAGGATTTTTCCTAATGGTGGAAGGCAGCAAAGTGGATTGGGCTGCCCATGACAATGATGTAAAATCCGCCATCCTTGACTTTCTGGCCTTCAATGATGCAGTTCAAGTGGCCATCGACTATGCCCGCAACAATAGCAACACCGTAGTGCTGGTGCTCCCCGACCACGGTTGTGGCGGCATCAACCTCGGCAGCCGGCATAGCAACAGCGGATACAGCAAACTTTCACTGGAAGAAATTATGAAACCTTTGGACAAATACACCCGTTCCACATGGTCTGTAGCCGAAATGATTAAAGAGAGTAAAATCGATCAAATCCCCGAATTGATGGAAAAATACTATCAAATCACACTTACAGAAGAGGAACTGGACAGAATCTACCATTCCAAAGACTTTAAGAACTCTCCCTTCCCCAAAGAAGAGAGAAAAGAGTCTTCCCTGACCAAAACCATTGCCCGCATTGTTTACGACCGCACCTGCTTTGGCACCACCACCTACGGCCACACCGGTGAAGATGTGTTTATGGCCTGCTATCATCCCTACAACGACCAGCCTAAAGGCGTTATCAGCAATATCGAGGTGAACCAGTACCTGTGCCGCCAGTTAGGTATTACGGGACAGTTGCCTGATCTTACCGAAACCATTTTCACCAAACATCAGGACTTGTTCCCCGATGCCAAATCCATCACCATCGACAGCCTCGGCAAAGACCAGTTCCGCCTGACCGTGCAATACAAGAAACATAAGCTTGTGGCCAACAGCTTCGACAACTATGTCACCATCGACAAACAAACCGTTTATCTGTCCTCTGTGGTGGTTTTCATGGAGAAAAACAAGACGTTTTATCTACCGAAAGAATTGCGGGAACAGCTACTCAACAACAATTAAACTACTTCAAAAAAGCATTAATCTTCGACATAGCCTCTTCCTGAGCGGTTTTCAGGATGTCGTTGACTATCACCGTATCAAACTGGTCGGCAAACGAAAGTTCGTACTCGGCCTTGTCTAACCTTTTCTTCAACGAAGCCTCGTCCTCAGTGCCCCGGCCACAAAGCCGCTGCTTGAGAGCCTCTATAGTGGGAGGTTGAATGAATACAGATAAGGCCTTGTCGCCGAATATCTTTTTCAGATTGAGTCCACCCAGCACATCCACGTCAAAAATCACATGCTTGCCTTCTCCCCAGATACGCTCGATTTCAGACTTTAAGGTGCCATAAAACTGATTATGGTAAACTTCCTGCCATTCCAGAAACTCATCATTGGCCAGCTTCTGCTTAAAATCATCCACCGTCAGGAAATAATAATCCTTGCCGTCCCTTTCACCCTCACGTTTGGCACGGCTGGTGGCAGAGATGGAAAACGCCAGATTAGGTTGCTCTTTCAATAAATGTTTTACTATGGAGGTTTTTCCTGCTCCAGATGGCGCTGACACGATAATTAGTTTTCCTGACATGCTTTTTTGATATTTTGAGATTTAAAGTTTTGAGACGGGGCATGCCCCGTCTCTACATTTATTATATCCATTTATTTATGCAAGACAAACACATAGGGGCCGTTTTGCTTCAATATCTCCTGTGCTGCCTGATTCTGCATGATACTTCCACCCCATTCGTCCAAATCGAAAACCTGACTTGCATTGAACCACTGGTTAATGTTCATGACCAACTGATACAGTTCCCCTTCTTTGCCCGCTGTGAAAGCTGCATCCAATCTCACGGTGAATGAATTATCCACAAACTGTATCACTTCTCCATCATTATTATATAGCTGTCCTCTGCCCGTATGCAGGTTGAAAGGTTTTACTTGTCCATCGTTGGCTAACCACTTACCATTTATTTTCATATAATGATAGCCGCCTCCCATTACCTCCGGCCAGCTCATGTTACACTCTGGAGGATTCACAAAACGATTGCTCTGATTCTGTGCATCACTCAGGCCAAAAGTAAATAATATGGCAGTATAATCGCCCTGTGGTATCACACCCAAATCCCAATCCAAGGTTGAAGGGATGTCAATATCCACATAATGGATACGGTCTTTGGTTACCACCGTTCCATCGCTTTTGTATAGGCTAACATTAGAAATGAAAAACATCACTTCATTCACCTCATATTGGTTGCCGGCAGCGTTGACATACTTCCTTATGTCCGACTGTAGTGCCTGTCCGTCAACCTCAAAAGCAAAAGACAAGGAAAAAGGGGCTGTCTTCTCCTTATGGCAGGATGAAAACAAGACCGACAATATGACAAACAGGAAAGCAAACTGTTTACCACTCATCTTCTATAATGACTGGGGGATTCATGCCTTCTTCCAACGACTCTATCAAAGCCAGAATCTGTTCATCAATCTGATTCAACCATGCATATTGACCGATTTCCCATTTGGGATTCTCGGTGTTCAGCCACACCTCAACAGGGGCTGCAGAGGTGGCTTTCTCGTTGAAATCGGTGATGGTATAACGGTAACGTCCCGGACGGCATTCTATTTTCATATTGTAATAGACAATATTCTTGAACAGCTTGCTGCCGTCTTCCTTCACCACATAGATTTTAACGCTTGAACGCAGCTGAATCACACCCTTGTCACGGTCGCTGTTTTTGATGACCTCAGCGGTGTTTTTATAGTAATTCTTCACCCATTGCATCGCACGGTCATACAGTTCCTGCGGAGTGGCATTGGCCTGCTGCACCACCTCCTTATAGGTTACCAGATGGGTTTGCTCGTCAACGGGAACATTGGGATAAGGAATATCCAAGGTTTTCTTGTTCTGACCGAAGGCCATCAAGCCAGCCATCGCAAAAGCGAAAATTACAATAATCTTTTTCATTTTTGTTTTCTTTTATAGGTTTGAAAACGCAAATCATAAATGTTTTTCTCATCCTTAGGCACAAACTCGTCCTCCACCAAGGTCCATTCCTCCATATTTAGCTGAGGAAAATACACATCGGCCTGAAAATCCGACAGGATGCGGGTGAGGTACAGAGTCTCAATCTTGTCGATAAACAACTTGTAGATGGTAGCACCACCCATGATAAAGGGTTGCTCGTCATTTTCCACCAACTGCATCGCCTCCTCTATGGAGAATGCCAACTCGCAGTCTTGATAGTCAGCCTCTTGATTGAGGGTGATGACAATATTGCGTCGGTTAGGAAGCGGCTTCTTGGGCAGCGATTCCCACGTGCGGTCGCCCATCAGCACTGTATGTCCGGAAGTCAGCGTCTTGAAACGTTTCAGGTCCACCGGCAAATGGCACAACAATTGGTTTTTATAGCCCAACTCATAATTATTGCCCACAGCGGCAATCATCGAAAGATTATTCATAGTCCAGACTATTGGATGAGGAACGGGAATTTGTCAAAGTTCTTCAAAGCGATAGCGGTACCACGTGCCACAGCCTTCAGCGGGTCTTCAGCCACATGTACCTTCAGGCTGGTCTTCTTGGAGATACGCTTGTCCAAACCCCTCAGCAAGGAACCACCGCCTGCCATATAGATACCGGTCTTATAGATATCTGCCGACAACTCAGCCGGAGTGTTCTCCAGTGCATTGATGACAGCTGCCTCAATCTTGGAAATAGAGCGGTCGAGTGCCTGGGCAATCTCGCGGTAGTTGACCTTCACGCAGATGGGAATACCCTGCAAGAGGTCACGGCCATATACCTCATAGTCTTCAGGCGGATTTTCGAGGTCCTCAATAGCAGAACCCACATTGATTTTAATCTGCTCGGAAGTGCTGAAACCGATGGCAATATTGTGTTTCTTACGCATGTATTCCTGAATGTCGTAGTTGAACTCAACACCGGCAATCTTGATAGATTTGCTGCAAACGATACCACCCAAGGCCAATACGGCAATTTCGCTGGTACCGCCACCGATGTCGATAATCATGTTGCCATTGGCATCCAACACATCGATACCCGTACCAATAGCGGCAGCCATAGGTTCGTATATCATACGCACCTCTTTGGCGCCCGCATGCTCGGCTGAATCTCTAACGGCACGCTCTTCCACCTCGGTAATGCCCGAAGGAATGCAGATCACCATCTTCAGCGACTGCGGAAAAAAGTAGCGTTTGGAACCCGTCATCTTAATCAGCTCGTAGAGCATCTTCTCGGTGGACTGGAAGTCAGCGATAACACCATCGCGCAGAGGACGAATAGTCTTGATGCGCTCGTGCTCCTTACCTTCCATCATCAGCGCTTTTTTGCCCACTGCCTGCAGTTCTTTGGTGTCTCTGTCGATGGCAATAATTGACGGTTCGTCCACCACCACCTTGTCATTATATAAAATGACCGTGTTGGCTGTACCAAGGTCAATGGCTATTTCTTTTGTGAAAATCGAGAATAATCCCATAATATTCAGTTATTTAACCTTATTAGTCACTATAATACATTAAAGTTTGCAAATGTACGAAAAAGTTTTTACATAGCATGTCATAGTAAAGCATAAAAAAAGTATTTTTGCAAAAAATTTGACACCCATGCTTACTTTGGCACAAATAACCGACATTTGTCACCCCTTAGCCCACCATTTGATCAATGAATCCACCGAGATTGAACTGTTGGCTTTTGACAGTCGAAATATCCTGATTCCCCAAAAGACCCTCTTTTTCGCCATCACTACTAGCAAGAACGACGGGCATCACTATATTCCGGAATTATACAAACTGGGGGTTCGTAATTTTATCATCACCCAACCTGTTTCCGATTTCTCACAATATCAAGAGGCCTCTTTCATTCAGGTGGAAAATGCCGTGAGTGCTTTGCAAAGCATTGCCGCCTTCCATCGCCAGCAGTTCCACTACCCCGTGGTGGGCATCACTGGCAGCAATGGTAAAACCATTGTAAAAGAATGGCTTAGCCAGATGCTGGCTCCTGAATTTCACGTGGTGAAGAGCCCCAACAGCTACAACTCGCAAATCGGTGTGCCGATGTCGGTTTGGCAGATGGGGCAGCGACACAATCTGGCCCTCTTCGAAGCGGGCATCTCCCAGCCAGGCGAAATGGAAAAACTGGCTGCCGTCATCCAGCCCACCATCGGTATTCTCACCAATATCGGAGCTGCCCACAACGAGTTTTTCCACAACAACGAAGAAAAACTGATAGAGAAAGCCAAGTTGTTCCGTTCCTGTCAGTATGTTATCTACAACTCCGACAATCAGCTGATTGACAACTTCTTTAAGCAAAACCAAGAGTTCAAGGGAAAGACTGTCTCATGGGGACACCAGGCAGAGGCCGACTACCACATCGATTTCATCAACACGACCGACGTGCATACCGTAGTGTCTATCAACCAGCAACTGATAGACATCCCCTTCAGCGATACCGGTTCGGTGGAGAATGCCCTGCATGCCGCTGTACTGCTGATGAAGCTGAATTTCTCTGTCGCCCAAATCAACTTAAAACTGCAAAACCTGTCGCCTGTGTCCATGCGTATGGAGATGATTGAGGGCATCCACAACTCGGTCCTCATCAACGACACCTACAGCCTGGATATGAGCTCTTTGCGTATTGCGCTCAACTTCCTGAACGCCCAAACCCAGATGATACGCAAAACCGTCATCATCTCCGACTTCGAGCAGGCCGGCAATTTCACCACCGAAGACTATCAGAAAATATATACCCTGCTGGTCAATAAGGGCATCACCCGAATTATTGCTGTTGGCACAGGATTTTACGATCACCGTTCTGTCTTTGCCTTCCCCGAACAGAGTTTTTACCGCACCACCCAAGAGTTGTTGGACAACCTCAACAATGAGGCTTTCAGCCAGGAGGTTATCCTGCTGAAAGCCGCCCGTAGCTATCGTTTCGAGAAGATTGTGGCTGCCCTGCAATACAAGACTCACCAAACCGTGATGAACGTCAACCTGCCAGCCATTATCCACAACTTGAGCTACTACCGCTCGCTTTTGAAACCCGAAACCAAGATGGTGGCTATGGTCAAAGCCCAGTCATACGGCTTGGGCGATGTGGAACTAATTAACGAGTTGGTGTACCATCATGTTGATTTCCTGGCAGTGGCCTATACCGACGAAGGTATCCGCCTGCGCAAACGCAGTGTCACCAAACCTGTCATTGTGCTTGGAGCCGAAGCCCACAGCTTTGAGGCCATGATTGCCTACCAGTTGGAGCCCGAAATCTTCAATTTCCATTACCTGGAAGATTTGGCCAATTTATTGGCACAACATACTGATATCCAGTCCTTCAACATTCACATCAAGTTGGACACCGGCATGCATCGTTTGGGTTTTGACGAGAAAGACCTGCCTCGCTTGGTGGCCTTCCTCCAACAACACCCCCAACTGAAAATCCGCTCTATCTTCTCTCACCTGGCGGCCGCAGAAGACCCTTCGGAAGACGAATTCACACGGGGACAGATTGCCCTGTTCGACAGGATGAGCTCTTACCTGATTTCCCAGTTCTCTTACCCCATTTTGAGACACATCCTCAACTCGGCCGGAATCTCGCGCTTTACGGAAGCACAATACGATATGGTGCGCCTCGGTATTGGCCTATATGGCTTCTCGGGTGTACCGCAAGACCAGGCACACCTCCAAAATACCGTTACCTTGAAAACCATTGTCACCCAGGTAAAAATCATCCCCGCCAACGAAACCATCGGCTACAACAGGTCGTACAAAACCACCCACGACAGCCAAATAGCCATCATTCCCATCGGTTATGCCGACGGTTACCCCCGTGAGTTAGGCAATGGTGTAGGAAAAGTGATGATAGCCGGCCGGCTGGTGCCCATTGTAGGCAAAATATGCATGGACATGTGCATGGTTGATGTCACCGGACTGGAAGTAAAAGAAGGCGACGAGGTGATTGTTTATGGCGACTGTAACCCTGTTGATAAAGTGGCTGAGTCTATCCACCGTATTCCTTACGAGCTGATGACCGCTGTCTCCAAGCGCGTGCAGAGGATTTACATCAAAGAGTGATTAAGAACTAAGAATTAAAAACTAAAAACTAAAAACAATTAGCACATTAACTCATTAACACATTAGCACATTAAATATATATCTTCAAATTGCGGTTTTTGGACTCTTGTTTAAGGCGTTTGATGGCACGCTCTTTAATTTGACGCACCCTTTCCCGTGACAAGCCCACCGCATCGCCTATTTCGTCTAAGGTATATTCGTGGGTAACCCCGATGCCGAAAAAAAGTTTGACAATCTCTATCTCCTTCTCATTCAGTGTTTTTTTCAATATCCCATCAATTTCCGAAGACAACGATTCACTGAGGAGCTTGTCGTCTGTATCCTTCTCCACATTGTAGATAAAGGTATCCGAAAACTTGGTGTCGTCGTCCGGTGAGACAGGCGAATCCATCGACTGCGGATGGTTGTTGATTTTCAGTATCTCGTTCACCTTGTCGATAGGCAAATCCATCGCATCCGCAATTTCCTCCACCGTAGGGGCACGCTGGAACTCCTGCTCCAGACGGGCTATCTCCTTCTTGATTTTGTTGATGACACCTACCTGGTTCAGCGGCAGACGCACTATACGCGACTGGTCGGCAATAGCCTGACAGATAGCCTGGCGTATCCACCACACCGCATACGAGATGAACTTAAACCCGCGGGTCTCGTCAAAACGCTTGGCAGCCTTTATCAAGCCAATGTTGCCTTCGTTTATCAGATCGGGCAAGCTGATACCTTGATTTTGATATTGTTTTGCCACAGAAACCACAAAACGGAGGTTGGCTTTGGTCAGCCGCTCCAAAGCTTCCTGGTCGCCCTTCCTGATACGTCTTGCCAGTTCCACTTCCTCCTCGGCACTAATCATCTGCTCCTTGCCTATATCTGCCAAAAACCTGTCCAACGAAGCGGTATCCCTATTGGTGATTGATTTCGAAATCTTTAATTGTCTCATATTCTCGTGATTTTGTCATAATATCTGATTTTCTAATTCCCATATCCTAACCTCTGTTCCCCCATCACCTCAACTGTATGGTATAGGTATATTTGTAATAACCGTTATCATACACTCCTTCAATGGCCAAGTATTTGTCTTGATTATTGCGGAAGAATTTCTCCAAATCACCCGTATCGGAAATAATGCGGCCATTAATCATCGTGATGACAAAGCCCTTTTTCACTCCTGACTGTCTCAGCAGTCCATCACCAAGATTGGTCACCTTCACGCCACCCGTGATACGGTAAAAGTTCAGTTCACGCTTGCTCAGGTCGTTGAACGAAGCACCCAGCACACTCTCTGCGGTGGCATTGCTTAGCTCCACAATATCCGTATTTCCTTGGCGATTCAGCAATCGTAGTTCTTTTACAGATTCTTGCCCCTTGTGTAGCACCTTCACCCTAACCGTCTCTCCAGGAGAATGTTGCATCAGCACCTCCCGAAGTTCAGAGGCCGAATTGGTTTTGCTGTCGTTAATGGCCAGAATCACATCCCCCTCCTCCAAACCAACTTGACTGGCAGCGCCGTTGGCATCCACCATGTTCACCAGCACTCCCTCCAAATTGTCCAGTTTCATCTCCTCGGCCTTTTTGGGAGTGATGTCCATAATGGAGACTCCCAGATAAGCACGCTGCACCACTCCGTAGGTTTTCAGGTCGTTGGCCACCTTGCGCGCAATATTCGACGGGATGGCGAAAGAATAGCCCGTATAATAGCCGTTGCCCGAAGCAATGGCCGAGTTGATGCCTATCAGCTCGCCCTGAACGTTTACTAATGCTCCCCCGCTATTACCCTGGTTGACGGCGGCGTCCGTCTGAATATACGACTCGATATTGGCACTCTCATCCAAAATGCTCAGGTTTCTGGCCTTGGCGCTCACAATACCTGCCGTCACAGTGGAGGTCAGGTTAAAAGGATTGCCCACTGCCAGCACCCATTCGCCTATTCTCACCTTGTCTGAATTGCCGAAGGTAAGATAGGGCAGATTGCTGCTTTCGATTTTTATCAAGGCCAGGTCGGCATCGGCATCGGTTCCCACCAAAGTGGCGTTAAATTCGCGCTTGTCGTTCAGCGAAACGGTGATTTTCTCGGCATCCTCCACCACATGGTTATTGGTGATGATATACCCGTTTGCAGAGATAATCACCCCCGAGCCGGCAGCCATCACCGGATACTCACTGTTGCGGGGTCTTCCGAAAAATTCTTCCCAAAATGGGTTGCCGAAGAAGTTGTCCCAGGTCGAATTTTTCTGTTTAAACTCCGTTTTTATGTGCACAACGGCCTGAACTGAGTGCTCTGCAGCCTGGGTTAAGTCGACAAAATTGGAAGATTTTGGAAGTTTTTGGGCATTATTTTCAGCCGGATTTTGAGCTTCCAAAAAAAGGAAAGAACAGCATAAAACACTTGACAACAGTAGTTTACAAATCATTTTCATCATTTATCCTCCTTTTTTAACGAGTGGTATTATATATTAATAGACGACATTTAAACGATTTTGTTTAGTAAAAAGTATAATTTTTTTGGCGAGGGTATGATTTTTTTTTATATTTTTGCAACCCCAAAAAATTACTAACTAAAAATATCAATCACAATGTACGCAATCGTAGAAATAGCAGGGCAACAATTTAAGATTGAGCAAGGCCGCAAGGTTTATGTTCACCGCCTGAAAGCTGAAGAAGGGTCACAAGTTAAGTTTGACCGCGTTATGCTCGTTGATGATAACGGTTCTGTAAAAGTGGGTACTCCCACCGTTTCCGGTGCAGAGGTTACCGCTACCGTTGTAAACCACATCAAGGGTGACAAAGTTCTTGTTTTCAAGAAAAAGAGAAGAAAAGGTTATCAGAAGATGAATGGTCATCGTCAGTACCTGACCACGCTGAAAATCGATTCCATAACCTTATAATTTAGTATTAACGATTAAAAATTCATAGAAATGGCTCATAAAAAAGGTGTCGGTAGTTCACAGAACGGTCGTGAATCCCAAAGCAAACGCTTAGGCGTTAAGATTTTTGGCGGTCAGGTTGCCAAAGCTGGCAACATCATCATTCGCCAAAGAGGTACCGTCCACAACCCCGGTATGAACGTGGGCATGGGCAAAGATCATACCTTATTTGCATTAATTGACGGAACCGTCAATTTCAAAAAGGGTAGAAACGGAAAATCTTTTGTTTCTGTTCTTCCAATAGCAGAAGCATAAAGTTTGTTCATAATGTTTGATTGGAAACCCGCTCGAATGAGCGGGTTTTTTTGTTTTACCCAAAAGTGACAACCAAAACCGGTCGTAAGAAAAAAAAGTGTACGGCTATCCTGCAGCTATCCAACGGCTATCGTACGGCAGGTGTACGGCAGGTGTAGAGCAGGTGTTCGGCTAGTGTAGGAATAGTGTAGGGATAGTGTGTGAATAGTTGAAGTTTCGGCTGCAACCGATTTCGGTTGTCACTTTTTTTGTCTTTTAACTAATCGAAATTGACACGCACGGCATAAAAAGTTGAGGAGGCTGTATGTCGTACAGAAAATTTCTGTAATTTTGCCGTCGAATTGGAAATACAAGATTACCTACTATGATTATCATTGGCATTACAGGAACTTTAGGGGCAGGGAAGGGAACCATTGTGGACTACCTGATTGAGAAACGGCAATTCCGTCATTTCTCGGTGCGCAGCTACCTGATTGAGGAGGCTGAAAAGCAGGGTCTTCCCATCAATCGCGACACCTTTGTGCTGGTGGCCAACACACTGCGAAGCACCCACTCGCCCTCCTATATCATCGACCAGCTGTTTGAGCGGGCCCAAAAGGCAGGCCAGAACGCCATTATCGAAAGCATACGCACCCCCGGGGAGGTGGATTCGCTGAGACAAAAAGGCAACTTTACGCTGCTGGCTGTGGATGCCGACCCAAAAGTGCGCTACGAGCGCATTGTGGGCCGCAACTCCGAAACCGACCATGTTAGCTACGAGACATTTATAGCAAACGAGCAGCGCGAGATGACCTCCACCGACCCCAACAAGCAGAATCTGTCGAAGTGCATCGCGATGGCCGACTATACCCTGCAAAACAATGGTGATTTTGAGGCCCTCTACCGACAAATTGATGACATTATAAAGGAAATAGACCATGAGCGAGACTAACAACACCCCCTACCAGCGCCCCTCGTGGGACGAATACTTTATGGAAATTGCCAACACGGTGAGCAAACGCGCCACCTGTGACCGCGGGCGCAGCGGCTGCGTCATTGTGCGCGACCGCCAGATTCTGGTGACCGGCTATGTGGGCTCTCCCAAAGGACTGCCCCACTGCGACGAAGTAGGCCATCAGTTCAAGCGCATGGTTCACGAGGACGGCACCATCACCGAGCATTGCGTGCGCACGGTGCATGCCGAGCAGAATGCCATCTGCCAGGCTGCCAAGCTGGGCATCTCGCTGGAAGGAGGCACCCTTTATTGCCGTATGACTCCCTGCCGCGTGTGTGCCATGCTCATCATCAACTGCGGCATCAAACGCGTGGTGTGCGAGAAAAAATACCATGCCGGTGCCGAGTCAGAAGAGATGTTCAAAATAGCAGGAGTGCAATTGGATTTCTTCTCTGAAGAGGTGGTACAATACGACAGACAATAGACACAAAAAAAACGGCTCAAATGAGCCGTTTTTTTTTATTTGATACCGAGTTTCTTTTTGATTTCCTTGGGGATACCGTCTTTGTGAACCACAATATTCATAGTTTTGTAGCGCACGTAGGCCTTGCTGGCATAGAACATACCATCGTATTTATACACCTTGCCCCAGCTGTTCTTTACCATATAGTATTCATTACCCATCTGGTCTTTGGCCTTACCGTAAATCAGCATACCATGGTCGTCGGTAGTTTCCCAGTTGTCGAAAGCCAATTGACGCTCTTCGGGAGTAACCCAGCGCTGAGGAGTGGGATGCTCGTAAGCCTCTTTAGCACGTTCGGTCTTGCTCAAGCCAGTCCAATGAGCCATGTCGCTGCCACCATTGTCGCTGCTACCTTCCAGGTCGGGCAATACGGCAAAACCCTCACGGATACCCTTGCGGAAACCTTCCTCGCTAACATCGGCACCCCAAGCAACGGTATAGCCGTGGTCGATAGCATAGTCGAAAATGTCCATAAACTCATCCAAAGGAACATTGTAGCACTGAGCCCAACGCCAGTTGTCTTGAATCTCCAGCACAAATTTGTCATAGTAGGGGTGATGGGTGTAGGAAGTAATAGAAATATAATCGTCAGGATTCAAACCCAGCGATTTGTAGAAAGTCATCGGATTATAGGTTACCCCATTGTACACAAAACTTTCGGGACGTTTGCCCAAGTAAATGTCGTGAACAGCTTCGATGGTCTTTACCCACAACACCTCGTTGTCCTTGTTGCATTGCAGTGATTTGTGGTCACCCTTGGCAATAGCGTTTACGATGGCATCGCTAATGGCTGACAATTCGCCGTGTTTGGAAAGGCTGTCGCCATACATGGCACCCGGACGCATTTCAGCCTCAGGAACCAAACCGAAGGTCTTCATACCGTAAATTACATCGTAGAATGAACCACCTTGTGAGAAAGACACGTCGCCATGAGTACGTACGGCAGCTTTGGCGCGGTCAACATAGGTATTGTGAACGATGTACATTTCAGAAAAGTCGTATTCGCCCTTGCCCATACGCAGCAACTCGGCTTCAATGAAACCCAGTCCCGAGTAGCACCAGCATGTACCGGCACGAGCCTGGTCTTTCACTGAAGTGATGGGCAGTTCCTTCAGGTTGGTGAATTTGTAACCTTCTTTCTCTTCTTTTTTGGTTTCGTTTTGCGCGAAAACCACACCGCTGATCAAAAGGGCGGCAATGGTCAGGAGGGAAGTTAATTTTTTCATTTTCAGATAAATTGGTTAAACATATATTGAATTAAAATTTTCTTCTTACCAAGTCACACAGTGCCAGATAGGCCGAAGAGGTGGAGTCCCAGAAATACTGTTTCTTCAAGCCTTCCATCACATCGAAAGCCTCTTCAATATTGTCGCACTTGTTCAGGGTCTGGATGGCTCTGCTGAACTCCTCGCTTTTGTTCTTGAACAGTTCTCGGATAAACAGAAACTTGTCGTTGATAGACATTGCCTTGGTGAGGTCAACGATTTTGGTCTGCTGAAACTTGTCGCCCAAATCCTGCTTCTGCTCGTTGAACAAGTCGTTCAGCGAGCGCTGCTGTGGCTTCGCTGACTGTGCCGGCTGCTGAGGCTCTTCGGCAAACAATGTTTGGGGAGTTTGCGGTTGAGGCTCAGGGACAGGTTCAGGTTCGGGCATCGGTTCGGGCTCGGGCTCAGGAATTACTTCTGGTCCGGGTTCAATAACCGGTTCCGGTTCAGGGGTTGGTTCCACCACAGGCTCTGGGGTCGGTTCGGGCTCAGCAAACAATTCCGGTTCAGGATGAGGAGCCTTGGTTTCCTGGGGCACATTTTTGATAAACTCCAGAATATCGCTGTCCATCTCCTCCTCTTCAACCTCTTCCGCCACCTCTTCTACTGCTTCCTCAACGGGAGATTGAATTGGAATTTCTTCTTTGGTTTCTGTATTTTCTGATGGAATTTCCGAAATTTTCTCCTCTTCCACCGCTTTTTCCTCCTCTTTTTCCTCTTCCTCCTCAATTAATTCTGGTGTCTGAGGCTCTTCTATTGCTTCAACTTGATTTTCAACATCTTGAGATTCTTCAACAAGCGGCATACGCATCACTGCCAAATAGGCTTCGCGCAAATTTTGAAGCAAAATATCCTTGTCTATTTGCGAAAAATCAGCGTTGTGGTTCTTTATAAGCAGAAGATTTTCAATTATTTGTTCCAGAGTGTCATTGATGTGCTGCATTTTTTTCATTCTTTAAGCCGAAAATATCCCGATAAATTTACTAATTTTGCCTTTTGAAAAAGTGTGTAAAAATACAAAAATAATCAATACCTAACACGACAAAAAATGTTTTTGGAAAATAAAGCGAGCAGGAGTAAAAACAAGGGGTGGATTGAGGTGGTTTGCGGTTCCATGTTTTCGGGCAAAACGGAGGAATTGCTGCGACGCATTCGGAGGGCTACCTTTGCCCAACAGAAAGTGGAACTTTTCAAGCCGGCCATTGATGTGAGGTACGACGAAAACGATGTGGTTTCGCATGACGAAACCTCGATGGTGTCTACACCGGTACACAACTCTTCGGAAATACTGCTGTATGTAAACATGGAGACCGTTGAGGTGGTGGGTATTGACGAGGTGCAGTTTTTCGACGAGGGCATAGTGGATGTATGCAACCAGCTGGCTTCCTGTGGTATACGTGTCATCGTGGCGGGGTTGGACATGGACTATCTGGGCAACCCCTTCGGACCGATGCCCCGACTGATGGCGGTGGCAGAGTATGTGACGAAAGTCCATGCCATCTGTACCCGCTGTGGCGACTTGGCTCAATACTCGCACCGCATAGTGCACGGCGACAAGCAGGTGATGCTGGGTGAAAAAGAAAGCTACGAGCCCCTCTGCCGCCACTGCTTCGATGAAGTGACAAAGTCACAAAGTTAATTGCTAAACCGTTCATTATTTTTTGTATCTTTGCAGGTTCAAATAAAAAAACAATGGCACTACAAGACAATCATGTTAATTTGTTCATTCCTTGCGAAATGGATATGTTCAGTCCCTCGGTGGCTGGCAGTGTGGTTCACCTGCTTGAGAAACTTGGTCTTGAAGTGCACTACAATGCCGAGCAGACCTGCTGTGGCCGCAACTTTTTCTTTTCGGGAGAAGTAGAAACCGCCAAGGAATTGGGGGCCAAAATGATGTCGGAATACGAAGGCACCAAATATCCCTTGGTGATTCCCTCCGCTGCATGCGCAGGCTTTATCCGCAAATACTACGGCCAGCTGCTGACCAATGTGAGTGTGGTGAACGACCTGAAAAACTTTGTGACCAACACCTTCGAGTTGTGCGACTTTCTGGTCAACGTCATGGGCATCACCCAGCTCAGAAATCATTTTCCGCAAAGGGTGTTCTATTTCAAATCGTGTGCCGCCCGCAATATGTACGAATTGCATAATGAGGCAGAGATACTGCTGAAAAACACCCAAGGACTCGATCTGCTGACCGATCCCGAGATGACCGACTGTTGCTCGGCCAACGGACGCTTCTCGTTTATCAATCCCGAGACTTCCGACCTCATGATAGAGAAAATCGTTACCAAGATATATTCCATGGGAGCCCAATATGTGACCTCCACAGACATCAACTGCCTGCAACATTTTGACGCTTTCATCCAATCAAAAGGCATGGGACTTGAGGTTATCCATATTGCCGATATACTCAATGCCGAAGAATAAAAAAACTAATACTACCATGTTACAGATTCAATTAATTCGCGAAAATCCCCAGTTCGTAATCGACAGATTGAAAGTAAAACACTTTGATGCCGAACAGATTATTGCTGAAATCTCACAGCTGGACATCGACATCAGACAAAATAAAAAAACACTGGACGACAACCTGATGGAGCAGAAAAAACTGTCTGCCGACATCGGCAAACTGTTCAAGGAAGGCAAAGCTGAAGAAGCTAACGGCATGAAGCAACACATTGCCGAGCTGAAAGAGGTGGAGAAACAACTTCAAGCCAAGGTGGCCGAAGCTGCCGACGAAATCCAAAACAGACTGTTTTTGATGCCCAACCTGCCCCATAGCTCGGTACCCGAAGGCAAAACTGCCGAGGATAACGAGATCGTTTATACTGAAGGCGATGCCTCCAACTTCACCTACGATGCTCTTCCTCACTGGGAATTGGTGAAGAAATACGATATCATCGATTTTGACTTAGGCTGCAAAATCACCGGTGCAGGTTTCCCTGTATATAAAGGCAAAGGTGCCCGCATCCAAAGAGCCCTGATCAACTTCTTCCTGGAAGAGGCTATCAACCACGGCTTCACCGAAATCCAACCTCCTTACATGGTGAATGAGGCTTCCGCCTATGGTACTGGTCAGCTACCTGACAAAGAAGGTCAGATGTACCACTGCGAGGTGGACGACTTCTACCTCATCCCCACCGCTGAAGTGCCCATCACCAATATCTATCGCGATACCATTCTGAAAGAGAGCGACTTCCCCATCAAAAACTGTGGATATTCAGCATGTTTCCGTCGCGAGGCCGGCTCGTATGGCAAAGATGTGCGCGGACTGAACCGTCTGCATCAGTTCGACAAGGTGGAAATCGTGGTGATTGAACATCCCGACCGCTCGTACGAGACCCTGGAAAAGATGAAAACCTATGCTATGTCGCTGCTCACCAAGCTTGGACTGCCCTTCAGAGTGCTGCGCCTGTGCGGTGGTGACATCAGCTTCACCTCAGCCCTGACTTTCGACCTGGAGGTTTATTCCAAAGCCCAGCAACGCTGGCTGGAAGTGAGCTCGGTATCGAACTTTGAGAGTTTCCAAGCCAACCGTCTGAAACTAAGATTCAAAGACGAAGCTACGGGCAAAATGAGACTAGCTCACACGTTGAACGGAAGCGCCCTGGCTCTACCGCGTGTATTGGCAGCCCTGCTCGAGAACAACCAAACCGACAAAGGCATCATCGTTCCCGAAGTGCTTAGAAAATACACTGGCTTCGATATGATAGACTAATTGCTCCATGCGCCAATTCCTGTTAACCTGCCTACTTCTCATCGTCTCATCGTTGGTGTTTGCCCAGCAAACGCCCGACGAACAGTTGGCTATACAATACTACAAAGATGGCGAATATGAGAAGGCTGCTGAACTATTCGACAAAATCAACCTGACGAAGAAAAACTCGTATATCTATTATTATCACTTCCAGACGCTGTATGAGCTGCGCGATTTTGACAAGTTGGAAAAACTGGTCAAAAAACAGATTAAGCTGTTTCCCGACCAGCAGCGATATAAGGTTGACTTGGGCTTTGTGTACGAGATTTCCAACCAGCCCGGCAAAGCAGAGAAAGAGTATCAGTCCACACTGAAAGACCTGGCCGCCAAGGACTACAGCATCAAAGACCTTTACAGTGCCTTCCTCTCCAAAGGGAAAAGGGAATATGCCCTCAATGCCCTCTTGAAAGGTCGTATGTTAATGAACGACAACAAACTGTACACCAAGGAAATCACCGGCATATACAGTCAACTGGGACAGACCGACAAGCTGTTTGAAGAAGCGCTGGCCTTGGTTCAAGACAACAATGCCCAATTCCTGCCCCAAGCCGAAGAAATTATCCAAAACGCCCTTGCTGATGACGAAAACCAGCAGAAATACCTGAACATCAAAACGCTGCTTCAGAAAAACATGCAGAAATACCCGGAAAACGACTGCTACACCCTGCTGCTCACCTGGGTTTATCAGGTGAACAAAGACTTTCCGGAGGCGCTGATATTGGCCAAAGCGCTGGACAAAAAAAATCAGGAAGACGGCTCTCGCCTAGTGCAACTGGCGGTAAGTGCCGAACAAAACAGGAACTATGAGGTAGCCATTGAGGCACTGAATTATGTGGTGGCCAAGGGTCCCGACTCTCCACAATATGACAACGCCATCAACAGACTACTGAATATCAAGTATAAGAAAATATCCACTTCCTATCCAGTGAACATGCAGGAAGTGAATGGTCTGGAAAAGGAATACCAGAAATTTGTGGCCGAGAAAGGCATAGCCTCCTGTTCTACCGAGCTGATACTGAAATACTCCTCCTTGCTGGCTTTTTATCAGAACAAAATCGATGAGGCGACAAAACTGCTGGAAGACGCCATCAAAAATGCCAGCCGAGACCAAAAGCAGATGAACGAATACAAGGTGCAGTTGGCCGACATATTGCTGTATTCCAATAACATTTGGGATGCCACCCTGCTCTACTCGCAAGTGGACAAAGACATGCCTAACGATGAGATTGGCCAGACCGCCAAATTCAAGAACGCCAAGCTGTCGTTTTATATCGGTGAATTTGCCTGGGCCAAGAGTCAGCTGGATGTGTTGCGTGCCGCCACCTCCAAGCTGATTGCCAACGACGCCATGTATTTCTCGCTGCTGATTTCCGACAACGAAGAGGAAGACGAGGAAGAAGATGGCGAAGAGGAAGATACCCTGCTTTTTAGCGGTACCGTCACCAATATTCCTCTGCAATACTATGCCAAAGCCGACTTTCTGCTGTTTCAGAATAAAGTAGAAGAGGCCTACACCATGTTCGACTCGGTTATCACCCTGTCGCCTTTTGGCACACTGGTGGACGATGCCCTCTATCAAAAAGCCCTTATCCTGATTCGCAAAAAAGACTTTATTTCAGCAGAGCAGCTACTGCGCAAAATCGAGGAATCCCATTATACCGAACTGTTGGCTGATGATGCCCTTTTCAAGCTGGGAGAGCTGTATGAGTATTACATCCACGACCCCAACAAAGCCATGGAATGCTACCGCAAGCTGCTGCGCGATTTCCCCTCCAGTTTATATGTCAACGATGCCCGCAACCGTTTCAGAGCCTTGCGGGGAGACCACTAACCCTTTGCCATGCCCCTTGTCAAGCCCAAAAAGAACTTAGGACAGCACTTCCTGCAAAACGAGGACATTGCCCGACGTATAGCCGAAAGCATCGCCACAGGGCCGCAAAGCGTGTTGGAAATCGGCCCCGGCATGGGCGTGCTGACCAAATACCTGATAGCACAGCATTATCCCGACTTTAAGGTGGTGGAAATCGACCGCGAGTCAGTGGAATACCTAGAGCAGCACTATCCCGAATTGCAGGGCAACATCCTGTCGCAAGACTTCTTGCGCCTGAACCTGGATGAGCTATACAGCGACTCGCTGACCATCATTGGGAATTTCCCCTACAACATCTCCTCTCAGATACTCTTCAAGGTACTCGACTATAAGAATCTGGTCAACGAGGTGGTGGGTATGTTTCAGAAAGAGGTAGCCGAGCGAGTGGCGGCCTCCCCAAGCCACAAACAATACGGCATTATCAGTGTACTGCTGCAGGCCTTTTACGACATTGAGTATTTGTTTACCGTTGACGAACATCAATTCTTCCCACCCCCGAAGGTGAAATCCGCGGTTATCCGCCTGATTAGAAATCCCGAGAAGCAGCTTCACTGCTCAGAGGCTCTGTTCAAGCAAGTGGTGAAAGCCGCTTTCAACCAGCGTCGGAAGACCCTGCGTAACTCTCTTCATCAGTTTGCATTTGCCGAAGAGTATCGTCAGAACCCCATCTTTGCCAAGCGCCCCGAACAACTAAGCGTTCAGGAATTCGAGGAACTCTGTGCCAACATCATTTCCTAAGCGTAAGGATTGCATACTATTAGAACATCATTCCTTTAAAATATATAGAGGCGGTGCATGCACCGCCTCTACTGTTGTATAGTCTTATGTGTAATAGTCTCTTGAGATTATTTCACGATGAACTTCTGAATAGTCTTGCCGGTTGACGTATTCATGTGGAGGAAGTAGATACCGCTTGCCAAATTGGAAACGGGAACCTTATAAATCTGTGAACCGCCATTGTGGCTGATAATGTTGCTGTAAAGAATCTTGCCACTCATATCCACCACATTCATCTCAATGTTTTGAGCATCGCTGGTCAAATCCACATTCAGGAAATTGGTGGCGGGGTTGGGGTAAACATTGATATCGGAGAGACCACTATTTTGGTTGATACCCAGAATAGTCCAGTACTCCAATTCAAAGCCATCACCTTCCTGCCAATGATCGGTGACAAATCTGATTTTCATCTTGGAAGCATCGATGCTTTGACCACCTGTAGGAGGCATATTGAAAACATCAAACTTGCACAACAGTGCTGGATTAGTCTCGATAGTGGTGACCTCGATGAAATCGCCAGCCTTCAGATCAAATTTTGAGAAATCAATATAATAACCTACTGCATTAGCGGGTTTTACTGTCCACGAGCAAATGGTGTTGGCAGCGTATGGACTATCGTCGCTAGAGATAGCGTTGATAGCTTCATCATTAGGATCTGAAATAACCTCTTGTTCCTTGTCGATTAATACATAATGATAGTTGGTCAGTGTCTGACTTGGAGCACAAGTGGAAATACCGCTCTGATCATAGGTGGCAACATATTCCAAAACGAAGCCATAATCCTCGATAGTGTCGTTGGTGTTGAAAGTAACCAGCACCTTGCTTGAATTCACAGTAAATGGATTAGGCAGAGCCGGCAAATCGAAAGTAACCTGCTGTGCTGAACCCTGGGTTTGGTCGGTAGCGGCAACGGTAAGGTGCTGACCTGAGAATGTATTAACGAGAATAGCTGCATCTTCTTCTTCGCCAGCAAAAACAGAAATCACATCAACATTGGCTTCTGTATTCAGACGTTTGAAAGTTAAGGTATAGCTAGTGGCGTTAGGAGCCTCAATCAGCCATTGTCTATGAGAATTGCTCTGGTATTTCATATTACCTGCACCGTCGCTGATGGTACCGGCTTTGGCAGTAACTTCTGTAATGCTGCTGATAGGCTTTTCAATATTGGCTTCATCAGGCTGCAGGAATCTGATTACACTTTCTCCATATTTATAGGAGAAGTTGTTGCTCGGATACATATAATAGCCCTTCTTCATTTCGTTGGCGTTAGTGGTAGGTGACAGATTCACGTGGAGGAAAACATCTGAACCAGAACCCTGTGAGCCAGTCATATATTTATAACCATCCACCACAAAGCAAACATTATTTGTCAATAAAGCTTCCTTATAGGCTGAATAGAAAACAGGACGTCTTGCATTCAATTCTGGAATCACATATTCAGCAATCCATATGCTATCTTCTTGGACTTCAGTGGGTCTAAAAGTCATCTGAGCGTCGTTTGAGAAACCCCAATACTGTTTTAATGCATTGAATGCATCAATGGGTTGGGTATTGGTTTTTTTATTGCTCTCTCTTTCTGCGCTGTAGTTGGTCAATGCGGTGGCACCGGTATGGAACAACAATTTGGCCACTTCTCCATTGTATGAGCTAAGTGAAGAGGTCATAGCATTGTAATTATATTCCACATTGTTGAGATCCAAAAAGATACGAGGATAAGTTTCCTGATATGCACCCCAATCATTGCTAGAAATATAGCTCACACCACCTGAACCATTAGTCGGGTAGCGATAATAATTAATAATAGAAGCCATGGCCAATCCTGCGCTACCTACAGTAGTACGGGAATCTTGGTCGGTTGCACTTGCATTGCCATCATAGGGGCAATACTGGTTATAGTATGCTTTCTGGCCCCAGCTGGTAGTCAACAACGGCTGACACTCGTTAGCTGTACTTTTAGCTTTGGAAAAATTCTTGGTATTGAAATGATTCCATGCTTTGGTGGCACTGGCATTAACAGGCTGCTGAGCTGCTTTCACATCCTTAATGTCCTGCTTGTAGCTGGCACAGAAAGCATCGTTTTCAATGCCGGCAGCATAGTTGGACTCGTATGAAAATGCAACAACAGGATAGTAAAGTTCAGTAGCTGAAACAATCACAAATCCTTGACCATTCAACTGGAAGCGATAGAACAATGGTTCACCATTCTCATCGGTTTCCGTGTGTTGCAAGGTAAGTTGGATGCTGGCAGGGTTGATAGCACACTGCTCTGTTAAGAAATTGACGGCTGTCTGCTTGGCTTCGTTAACAGTCACCACAGGCTTTACTGCAAACGCGAATGTGAATAAAGAAACCAAAGTCAATAAAAGAATAGATTTTTTCATAGCTATGTATTTAATTTGCATTATTATTCTATATTAAGATGGCAAAGATACAAAAAAAATCATACACTCCGCATGTTTGCTCAAAAAAATAACTAACTTTTAATCATGATGATAGGGCTCGTTGTGCAAAATTGTGAATGCGCGATACAGCTGTTCCGTAAAAATAAGACGGGTCATTAGGTGTGGAAAGGTAAGTTTTGACAACGATATCAAGGCATTTTTGCGCTGGTAAACAGCCTCCGAAAATCCGTAGGCACCTCCTATCACAAAAATCAGTTTTTTGATGCCGCTGTTCATTTTTTGCTGCAGGAAATTGGCAAAATCCACAGAAGAAATCTCCTTCCCGTGCTCATCCAACAGGACTACAAAGTCAGAATTTGTAAATTTTTTCAGCAACAACTCGCCTTCTTTCTTTTTTTGCTCTTCAAAAGAAAGTGATTTGGTGTTCTTCAAATAGGGGATGACAACCGTCTCGAAGTTATTGTATAACTTGATTTTTTTAGCATATTGTCTGATGGCCTCCTCAAAAGCATCTGCATTATCCTTGCCTATACACAAAAGCTCTATATTCATACCACCCAACAAAAGACCGGAAGGTCTGTATTAAATCTTGCTGATATCTATGTTAAAAGTCAGGTTACGACTTTCCGAACAGGGGAAGTGACACCCGCTACAGGCCGACAGTTCACCGCTCAGGCGCTTCTGGGTCATCTCCAACAGACGCTCGCGCAAGGAGTCAATCTCCACATGGTTCACTATCTCGTTGGCAAAAGCATACATCAGCAAAGCCCGTGCATTGCGTTCGCAAATGCCTCTGGACTTAAGGTAAAACAGGGCCTCGTCGTCCAATTGGCCGATGGTGGCACCGTGACTACACTTCACATCGTCTGCATAGATTTCCAAGAATGGCTTTGTGGTAATCTTGGCCTCGTCGGTCAAGGCAATATTCTTGTTGGTCTGATAAGCAGAGGTGCGCTGCGCTTGCGGTCTGACCACTATGTGTCCGTTGAAATTGGCCCGTGACTCATCATCAGCAATACCCTTGTACATCTGGTAGCTGGTACAGTCGGGCACCGCATGGTTCACATATACCTGGTTGTCTACAAACTGCTTCTTGTCCACCAGATACAATCCATACAATTTAGCATCGGCAAAAGGCTCTACCAAATTTACATGAATCATATTGCGCAGAAAACCTGCATTGAATGTGATGGAGTTGGAGAAGAATGAGGAATAGCCCTTCTGGTGCACAAAAATATGATTCAGCGACATGGACTGCATGTCCTTGTTCTCCATCTTATAGTATTTCAGGTCAGCACCCTCATTTAAAACCACCTCTATCACATGATTGCTGAAACTCTGGTCAGCCTGTAACGAATCGTCGCACTGCACCACCGACAACTTGGCATGCTTGCCCAAAACTATCAAGCTGTGATTGTTAATCATCAGATGCTTCTGACTGTTGACAATAGAGACAAACTGCACAGGCTTGTCTATAGTTACCTCATCGGGCACGTAGGCAAAAAATCCGTCGTTGAACAAAAGCTCGTTCAAACGCACAAACTTGTCCGACTTATCAGAGTAATAACGGGACAAATGAGGCAGCACCAGTTCAGGATATTCTCTGATGGCAGCCATCAAGCTACCCACCACCACCCCATTGGGAAATACAGTAAGAGGAGCATTTTTGTGGGCATACCAGCCATTCAGCATCGAGAACATGTAGGTGTTGATGTTGCTGACATTGCACTTGAAATATTCCTCCAACGGCTGATACGGATCGGCTTCCAACTGAATATCATACGACTCTGCCAGTTTCTTCTCTATGGGATAATGCCTCCATAATTCATCTTTTGAACTTGGCAAACCCTCGCTGACAATCTGGCGCATGGCGTTCTCACGCAACGCCGCCACTTGGGGTTGGTCAGCATTCGGCAGTTTGGATTGAATCTCGGCAAACGTCTGTTGCAGGTATTGAATAAGCTTATCCATATTAATTCAGTTTGCCTTCGTTATATTCCGATTTAATCCATTCGTAGCCTTTGACTTCCAACTCTTTGGCCAACTCTTTCGGACCAGATTTCACTATTTTTCCGTCGAAGAGAATATGTACGATATCGGGCACGATGTAATCCAACAGTCTTTGGTAGTGGGTAATCACCACGGTGGCGTTGTCCTTGGTCCTCAATTGATTCACCCCGTTGGCCACGATACGCAAAGCGTCGATATCCAAACCCGAGTCGGTCTCGTCCAAAATAGCCAACTGTGGCTCGAGCATAGCCATCTGGAAGATTTCGTTTTTCTTTTTCTCACCTCCTGAGAAGCCTTCATTCACCGAGCGGTTGCTCAGTTTAGCCGTCAGCTCCACCACCTTTTTCTTTTCTTCCATCAGTTTAAGAAACTGAGCTCCAGAGAGGGCTTCCTGACCGCGATACTGACGTATCTCGTTCAAAGCAGTACGCATAAAATTGGAGATGCTTACCCCTGGAATTTCCACCGGATACTGGAAACCGATGAAAATACCCTCACGAGCACGCTGCTCCACTGGCATTTCCAACAGATTCTTTCCCTTATAGGTGATGCTGCCTTCGGTAACCTCGAAGATTTCCTTACCGGCAATCACAGAAGCCAAAGTGCTTTTTCCAGTGCCATTAGGTCCCATAATAGCATGAACTTCTCCGGGCTTGATTTCCAGATTTACTCCTTTTAATATCTCTTTTCCCTTAATGGAAACGTGTAAATTATCAATTTTAAGCATACTCAATTTTTTGGAGGTGCAAAATTACGGAAATTTTTTTATTTATCGCTTGATGATTTTTGCCGTCTTGATATTGGTGTCTGTTTTAGCACGTACTATGTAAAAACCTGGTGTTAAATCAGCTACAGAAATCTGATTCAGGGTGTACCAGCATTTATCAATCCGACGTATCAGCTTGCCGCTCACATCATATATTTCTACTTGGCGAATAGAGCCGTCCGGATTGGGAATCACCAGCTCATTCTCACAAGGATTAGGATACAGCATTATGGAGGGATCAGGTAGAACCGCTTCCTTGATAGACACTGCGTTATCGAGGTATGCCTGATACATATTAGGGATACCGTAACCCATGGAGGTGTCGGGAGCAAGATACTTGTGTCCATGCTCGCGTACAATATCCAATATTTCCAAGGCATTTTTGTGGGGCAAAGCCTGTCGCAGGCAGGCAACCAATCCCGCCAGCACAGGACTAGCAAAGCTGGTGCCACTACCTTCATTGATTTCTCCTGCTGAATTCACCACATAGGTATTCCAACCCACACTTGTCACATCGGGTTTCACCCTACCGTCGTAAGACGGTCCATACGACGAGAAGGATGCCATTGCGCTGTCCACAGCCCGGGCCGCAGCCATACTAATTACGTCAAAAGCATCAGCAGGATGGGAAATATAGTGCCAGGGTTTATTACCCTCGTTGCCTGCCGACACACAAACCGCTATGCCTTTGTGGCAAGCGAGACTGGCATTGCGGGAGGCTATACTCGTCACCCCATCGCAAGACTCGTAGGTGAAATCGCCCTGAGGAAAGTCGGGAAAAGTGGAATAGCCCAAAGAGGAATTAATAACATCAGCACCCAAACTGTCGGCAATCTCAATGCCCTGTGCCCAAAAGTCTTCCTCTATAAGCTCTTCTGAGAAAGGACTTTCCGACATGATGAAATAATAGCTGGCATGGGGGGCAGTGCCTATCATCTGACCATTAACAGCCATAGCCATCGTAGAAGTTACACATGTGCCATGAGTACCATCTCTATATACATTATTATGTCCTGGAATCAAGTCACGGGTGCCGAGCAACTGACCATTTTCATACATGGCCTGAAAATAAGGGATGGTGTCGAAGCCTTCCCAACCACCATCCAGTATCACAATCAGCATTCCGTCGCCATAAAAACCCAGTTCATGCAACTTGTGTCCGTTATGAAAAGCTATCTGAGCCCATGCTGGACCATAGTCATACAGACTGTCGAAGTGAAAGTCACCATTTAACAGCATGCTTTCCGCATTGGCAGGCACTGTCTCACTCTTACCATCCACATCATCCAAAATATATGAAGCAACAGGAGTAACAGCAGTATCTGTAAAAGGCAGGTTTTTAATAACTTCCAAGGCCATGGAGTCAGGACAATAAATCACCACCGTATTCTGCCACTTCGACTCAGCAAGTATTTGGATGGTATTGTTCACGGCACATATCTGCTGTTTGTACTGCGGGTTCACCGGAAGATCCTGTTCTGTAATATTAATATTGTATCGAGCCTTGTTGCTGATAGCCCTTGGCGACAGAAACTCTTCGGGACGGGTAACAGAGTAGGGACTCTGGTTTTTATCCTTCAACTGAATACGGTAGCAGGTGGCCGGATGTTGGGCCACCACCTGAAGCATCAGTGCCAATAATAAAAACAGAAAGGTGATTTTTTTCAATTTCATTATGTTTGTTTTTCCCTGTGGTAAATCTATTTTTGAAAAAAAAAGAGACCTGCAAGAAGTCTCTTTTATATTAAATATTAAATGATAGACTACTGTAAAGTGAAACGAATCGGGAGGTTGAAGTAGCATCTTACGGGCTTACCCATCTGCTTGCCAGGTTTCCATTTCGGCATTTTCTTCACCACGCGGATAGCTTCGGCGTCGCATTCGGGGAAGAGAGTAACCAAAGGCTTCACATTACTAACGCTACCGTCTCTTTCAATTACGAACTCCAACAATACGGTTCCCTGGATACCGTTGTTACGGGCCACTTCGGGATACTGCAATTCGTTTCTGAGGAAAGAATACATGGCTTCCATACCACCTACATATTCGGGCATTTCCTCAGCGAAACGCACAGGTGGAGCATCGTCCACTTCTTCCTGTACGATTTCAATCGGAACGTATTCTTCAATTTCCAGGTTTTCATCGAAATCCTGGCTGAAATCGAAGTCGGTGTTAACCTTGATATTGTCGTTCACAATATTCAAGACTACCTCTTGCTGTTGAGCCACTGGTGGTGGAGGGGGCGGAGGAGTTTGATCAGTTGCGATAACGTCTTCATCCATCACTTCGATGAATTCGTCATCGTCCATAGCCATCACCGTGCCTTTGTCACGGGAGGCGAACAACTCGAAACTTACGTAAGTAAGCGCGAGGACGGCGGCAAAACCGATTAAGAGAAATGAGGTTTTTCTCTTTTCCAGATTGCCTTTGTCTGACTTTTTTTCTATCATGGCGATATGTTTTTTGATACTTATATTTCTAACGGCAAAAGTACGAAAAATATTGTAATGAACAGCGATTTTTCCGCATTTTTTTATTTTTATTTTTTTCTCGCTGATTTTCTGACTACTACGTTTTGCATTTTAAACTTTTAAAATCTTAGATTATCCAAACTATTTTGTAAATTTGCACGTTAATACAGAAATATCGTATAACATGAAAAAAACAGTTTTTATCATCCCCATCATTTTCTGCTTGACCATGATATCATTTGCCCAACAAAGCCCCAAAGATATTCATCAATTGCTGAAAACTTATGAAAAGCAGTTGAGGCAATACGACAATGGTTTCGATACCATCTATCTTTCTATCAACCAGCAGATAGAAAAACAGCAAAACAACCCTGCCAACCAAGCCGTATGGCACAGCTGCATGGCCCAGTTGCTGTCCGCCTACTATCAACAAAACCGATGGCGGATCATGGACCGCACCGTTATGGCTGATGAGAATGAAGTGAGCAAGGATTTCAACACCTGGGATGCGCAATATTTCGCCAAACAAATCATCAAGCATTATATACTGTCTATTGAGAAGAAAGAACTTCTCAGCCAAATCCCCATCAAAGATTTTGCGGTTTTATTGGATTCGGTAACTTCCGTGGAATATCGTCCCACCCTATATGATTTCTTAGCCTTCCGTTTTATAGATTTTATGCAGAGCGACATTTATGAGTTGCCCGTACCCGAAGTACCCTTTAATGTAAACAATGAGGATTTTTGGTCAGCACCTCAGCAATTTGCACAGATAAACATCCCTTCTACCGATGAGCTGTCATTCTCCTATCTCACTTTGAAAACCCTGCAATCGCTCACCCAATTGCACTTAAACGACCCCGACAGTCGAGCTTTGTTAGACGCCACCCTCCGCCGCTTCGAATACCTGGGCAGTCACAGCAGTTTGGACAATGCCCTAGAACTACAGTTGGCAGCACTTTCCGCTATGGAAAAACAATATCAGGGCAAAGAGGGCTATGAAATGGTTGCCTACGCTTTGGGTAAATACTATCAGAATAGAGCTGAAAAATACGACAAGAATGCTCATCCTGAATATAAAAATGACTATGTAAGC
>Ga0265299_10000502_pt1 | contig 48752 bp, 51 predicted proteins | sample AusTroGonzalo_MG_4_FD_193485 | JGI IMG/M metagenome (GOLD analysis project Ga0265299, IMG submission 193485) | Bovine rumen microbial communities from tropical cattle in Woodstock, Queensland, Australia - Gonzalo_02 | ecosystem: Host-associated > Mammals > Digestive system > Stomach > Rumen ...
AAAAAACTCCTCTTTAAAAAATAAAGAGGAGTTTTAAATTTTCAATATAATAATAGGTTAGAAATAAAATCTGCCTACTAAAGCGCCTCTAAAACCAGAGTGGTCTGAAACATATCCTTCATCTAATTTCGCACCGAAGTTATATGTAGCATCCACACCTAAAGCAAAAAGTTCACTGAATCTATATTCTGCGCCAATAGTTCCATGGGCAAGACCTTTGCTCTTAGAGTATTCTTTGGGAGAGCCGCCTGTTTCTACTATACTGCGGACATAAGTAAAACCTGCTCCTAAGAAATAACTGACAGCGCCAACACCTCTATCCCATTTATAATAAATAGTAACGGGAACATTAAAAGTATTAACTTTTTCTTCACCCCATACATCAGAAGCCTTATCCTGTTGATAAACATCAAAACCGACTTTTAAACCAAATCTGTTAGAACCGGTTTGGCCAAATTCATATAAAAGTTCTGCACCGGCAAAGCCATAATTTTTATCTATATTATCCCACATAGTTACTTTCCAATCGTTTTCACCGGCACCGGCTTTAATTCCCAAACCAAAATTCCCTGCAAAGGAAAAAGAGGCCACACACATCACTGCTAAAACTGCTAAAACAACTTTTTTCATAAAACATCTCCTTGATTAAATTTATATTTTAATTTTATCAAAAAAATAATCTTTTTTACTTAAAGTTCTTATTTTCAAAAGCCAAAACTTTACCGCAGCGGCGGGCGTGGCGTTCTTCACCGGCTTGAAACTTTGCGCCCAAAAAGGCCTTAACTAAAGAGGGTACGATTTCGGACTTAACTACACGCGCACCAAGGCATAAAATATTCATATTATCGTGTAAAACACCTTGCTCCGCGCTATATTCGTCGTGCGCAATAGAAGCGCGCACGCCTTTAAATTTATTTGCTGTAATACAAACGCCTATACCGCTGCCGCAAATTAAAATACCTTTATCTGCCTGACCTGAAGTAATAGCAGTGGCAACTTTGGCCGCATAATCCGGGTAGTCAACGCTATCACTTGAAAAAGTGCCAAAATCCACAACTTCAGCACCAAAATCTTCAATAGTTTTTTTAACCAAATCTTTTATGGCAAAACCTGCATGGTCACAACCGAGAGCAACTTTCATATTAGTTTAACTCCTTATCAACAAGTTCGCAAATAGTGTGGCCGATAAAGATATGACATTCCTGTATGCGCGGTGTATTGTTAGAGCGAACGATTATTGCCAAATCTGCAATATCTTTTATTGTGCCGCCGTCTTTACCCAAAAATGCTGCTGTATAGCAGCCCTTTTCTTTGGCAAGTTCAAGTGCTTTATAAACATTTTTGCTATTGCCGGAAGTGGAAATACCGATAACCACATCCCCTTTTTGGGCAAAGCCTTCCACCTGGCGCGAAAAGGAAACATCATAGCCGTAATCATTACCGATAGCCGTTAGAGAAGATGTGTTTGTATTTAAAGCAAGTGCGGGATAAGATTTTCTTTCTTTTTTATATCTGCCGACAAATTCTGCCGCAATATGCTGTGCATCGCCTGCGCTACCGCCATTACCCATTAAAATAACTTTACCGCCTTTTTTAAAACATTCAGTAATTTGTTTGGCAAGTGTTTCAATTTGGGGGCCTAAATTATCTCCGACATAGGTTAAAACCTGTATTAACTCCTGCGTTTCTTGTTTTGTAAACATTTTATATCTCCTCTAAAGAATCTTTTAATACCCAGCCTTGTGCTTTTTCAGACGGGATATAGATATGCAGCCAACCTTCTTTTGAATCTTTAACTTCCACAATATGGCTGCGCGGCACACTTAAATTTACGGGGAAGTTTTCCCCGGGGCCGCTTCTGACTTCGGCCTGGGCGGCATTCACTACGGCCAGCGGTTTGGTATCAAAAGGTCTTCTTGTAAAATACCAAATACTTGTTAAAAATAAAATAACGCCTAAGAAAATAAGCAGCCCTTTAAGTTTTTTGTTATTACTAAATAATACAAAAATAAAAACTATCGTAAACAGCCAGGCAAAAAGCCATAAAAGCCCTTCAAGTTCTATTATAGATAAGTAAAAGTATAAATGAAAGGCAGATTCCGGTACGCCTGCCGGAATAAGCGTTTGCCCGTTTTGTGCTAAAACAAAGGAAAGATTATGATAAATGTCTTTATCTCTTGGGTTAATAAGCCAAGCTCTTAAATAATTTGCCAAAGCCTTGGAGTTTAAACCAAGTTTATAATAACTATTTCCCAAATTATAATATAATGCGGCACTTGGCTTTTTACTTTCTTTTACTTGCTTATTAAAAAGTTGGGCGGCTTCAAGATAATCGCCTTTATTATAGGCTTTTTGAGCCTCGCTTTCCTGAGCAAAAAGCCAAGGGGTAAAAAGTGCAAAAACACAAATAGTCAAAATAATTTTTTTAGTAATATTTTGCATAATTATTTGGCCTCCTTTTCAATTTGTTTAAGCAAGTTAAGTGCTTTTTGCACACTTTGATTTAAAGCAATAGTATTTTTAAGAGTATCTGCCGGAGCATATTTAAACATTTCCAACTCCTGCCAGAAAGATGTCAACAGACGTGTCGTTGCGCTATCCAATTTAAGATTTTGAGCGCTTTGGGCAATAGTGGTAATGCCTAAAGGCTTGCCTTGCTTGGCGCTTAAATATTCCTGCAGGGCTGGCGCAATATCATTAAGATTTTTGGCTTTGGATATTTTCTTTTTTGCTCTTAAATAGGGCTTGCGGTTTGATAAAAACTCAAATTCCCCTTTGCTTAGAAAATATATTAAAAGCGCTATACCAAATAAAGCAAACAATAAATAATTATATTTACCGAACTCTTTAATCTTAGTTAAGATTTTGGTAAAGGAAGATTCCTGCTCGTTTTTAAGATAATAAATATCGCTTGATATTTTCTCAATTTTACTGCCTTGAGGAGTTGTTTGAGAATAATCTTGAATAGAAGGTTGTTCTTGGCTATCCTCCGCAGGCAAAACATGTAAAGAAATCGGAGAACTCTGCACAACTTCATAAACACCTTTTTGAGGATTAAAATATTGAAAAACGCTCGGCGGTATTGTAAAATTGCCCGAAGTTCTGGGAACTATAATTGTTTGAAATTCTTTTTTGCCGCCTATTAAGCCGGATCGTATTTGCGTGCTGGAAGAAGAAGTCGAATCATAAACCCTAAAAGAAGGTCCTAAATCTAAAGAAGGCAAAGTATCAACAGCGCGAATATTACCTGTACCGGAAATTGTGGTAGTCAAAATTAAAGTTTCGCCAACGGCAATTTGTTTTTTGTTGACCTTATTTTCTATTTTAAAATTACTGCCTACTGCTCCGTAAAAATCTCCCGTTTTGCCTTGAACCGGCAAAGGCTTTATATTAACTTCAATAGGTTTTGTTTTGGCAATTTGCGGTTTTGCTGCGCTATTTCCGAAAAACACATCAAACATATCTACCATATCCCTGCTGGAAGGGGTAAATTCCATCTGAGCCGAACCGATAGTCGCTTTGCCCGGCAAAATACCGAAAAGCGCCATATCAAATTCCGCATAAGCATATTGTGTGCCGCCAAGAACTTCAAAACCTTCATCTCTTTTTATTTCTTCAAAAACAAAACCTTCCATTTTTGGTCGATCGTATTGGATAGGACCGGTAATATCGCGGTTGTAATAGAATCTTATTCTCAAATTTATCTGTTCATTTAAATATGCTTCTTTTTTATCCGTTTGGGAAATCATAAAAAAATCGGGATATTTTTTATTTTGGTCCTGATTAGAAGTCGCAGGAGAAGTATTTCCCTTATTGGCATTTTTTACTTTATCTGCCAAATTTGTTTTAGAAGTGCCGGAAGAAGCCCCTGTATTGCCAGATGTCTTACGGGCAACTTCTATTTCTATCGGTTCTGTTTTATAAACTTGCCCGCCTACTTCAACTTCAAAAGAACCTATTGTACTTTTGCCGGCAAAACGCGGTGATAAAATATAATTAAAAACATAATTTGCACTTCTTTTGCCGTTTATAATACTGATACTGCGCGCATGTCCGGAAGAATAAATATTAAAATTAGGCAGCGACGGCATTACCGGATTTTTAATATCCATAGAATCGCTGATAACATTGATAGTTAAAACAATTTCTTCTTTAACTTCGGCATAAGTTTTATCTACTTTGGCGCTGACTTGGGTTGCAGCAAGAACTTCGCCAAAAGCGAAAAGTGAGAAAATAAGAAATAAAAATATTTTTTTAAAAGACATTACCAATCATTCTCCACTTCTGTTTGGTTATTTTTATCCGAACCGGTATTACCTTCCAGCGGAGGCGGAGTATTTTTCTTTTCGCCATCGCCAAGCATTTTTAAAATATCCTGTGCTTGTTCTTGGGTTAATTTATCTTCTTGCTCTTGCTGTTGATTTTGCTGCTGGTCTTTATTATCCTGATTCTGATTATCCTGGTTTGAACCCTGGTTTTGCTGATCTTGGCTATTATCCTGATTATCTTGGGGAGAGTTCTTATTGCCTTCTTTATTTTGTTGGTCCTTATTACTCTTTTGTTGTTCTTCAAGCATAAACTGCATATTATGGATAGCAGCCTGATCTTTGCTATTAAGTAAAATTGCTTTTCTGGCACTTAAAAGGGCTTCTTGTGTCTGCTGATTCTTATATTGTGCATTAGCCGCATTATAATAAGAGTTTTGGGTAAGTTTTTTATCTTTCTCCTGAAAATTTTGGGCAACTTCTAAATAATTCTTACTTGAAGCCCCATAATCTTGTAGGCGGTATAAAGCGGCCCCGCTGTTATAGAGAGCCTTTTCCTGCCCGGAAGAGGCTGCTTTTTGATAATATTCATAGGCTGCGCCGTATCTTTCCTGGGCATAGGCTTTATTACCGAGTTTTAAATCTTTTTTTGCCCCGGCATTAAGTATAAGAGGCAAAAATAAAAAAATTGAAAATAAATATTTAACCATTTTTTACCTTCCTTTTAAATTTTACCTTTCTTAAAGGAATAAGTATAGAGGGTATTAAACAAAGTAAGGCCAAAACAAGCGCAATTTGATAGCGGTTTTTATATTTAAAAAGTTTTAATTTTTGGTCCGTTGTCTTATCAAGCAATTCTAATTGGTCAAGAATAGCATTAGCGGTTTTTTGCTCGCCTGAATAGCGGATATAAACACCGCCTGTTTTTTGGGCAAGTTCTTTTAAAACTTTTTCATTAAGTTTTGTCAAAACGGGATTGCCTTTTTTATCTTTTTTATATTCTTTGCCTTTGGCTGTGGGGATAGGTATTAACTCCCCTTCCGGATTGCCGATACCAAGAGCGATAACATTTATTTGGTTTTCTCTGGCAACGGAAACGGCATGTTCTATATCTTGGGGAAAATGATCCTCGCCATCAGTTATTAAAATAACGGCTTTTTTACCGCTGTAAGGGCTTAACATTTGGGCGGAAAGTTCCAAAGCGGCCGCAAGCGAAGTCCCCTGAGCAGGTACGCTTGTTGTTGAAAAAGAAGAAGTTAAACTCTTTAAGGCAAAAGTATCCGTGGTAATAGGACATTGTAAATAAGCCTTAGAAGTAAAAGCCACCAAACCGATTCTTTGTTCTTTGACTTGGCTTAAAATCATATTTATCATAATTTTTGCGCTTTCAAGGCGGTTTGGTTTAAAATCTTGGGCAAGCATGGAATTTGAAACATCCAAAGCAATAACCGCTTGGGAATAAGTCGCTTGGGCAATAATTTTTTCCCTGCCCCATTGCGGCCCGGCAAGAGCAATAAATAAAAAGAATATTCCCATTAAAAATAAAATATTTTTCCATCTTCTTCTAATGACTAAACCGGCATCTATAAGACGTTTATAATTATTTTGGGAAAACAATATATCTATGACTCTGTTTTTACGCTTAATACCCAAAAACCAAACAATCCAAATAAAAACAGCGGTCAAAAACAAATAAATAAATATTTTAAAATTTGCAAACAATTCCATATTAAGGCACCTCTATAAAGACAAATTTTTCAAGGATAAAAGCCCATATTAAACAGAGAAGTGCAATAATTAAAAACTTATAATAGGCATCTTCAAAATTAACTTGAGCAGATTTTTCAAACTCCGTTTTTTCAAGATCATCAATAGTTTTGTAAATATCCTCAAGTTCTTTATTGTTATGCGCCCGGAAGAATTGCCCCCCGCTAAGTTGGGCAATTTCTTTTAAAAGCCCTTCGCCAATATCATTAGATTGCATAGTCAAATTATGTTGGGTGCCAAATGCCGTTTGAACCGGCTGCAAAATAAGACCTTCTCCGGAAATTGCAATAGTATAAATCTTTATACCATATCCGTTTGCGGCCTTGGCGGCAGAAACAGGGTCTAAAGTGCCGGCATTAGATTCCCCATCAGTAACAAGCACTATAATTTTGCTTTTTGTAGGGCTGTCTTTTAAATGTAAAGTGGAAACGGCAATAGCATCGCCGATAGCCGTTCCGCCAGGTGTGTTGAGCATACCGACATGTACCATTTTTACATATTCTTCAACAGCAAAATAATCCAGTGTTAAAGGACATTGAAGCATCGCTTCTTCAGCAAAAACAACAACACCTATTCTATCCGTAGAGCGTTTATCTATAAAGTCTAAAGCCGCCTGTTTTGCTGCTCCCATACGATTAGGATGAAAATCTAAAGCATTCATTGAACCGGAAGTATCAATTGTCATCATAATATCTATACCTTTAGCCGGCGGTATAGTCGCTTTGCCTTGTTTTTGCGGACGAGCAAGCGCAATAATAATTAAAACTAAAGCGCTTATAATTAAAATAAAAGGAAGCCATTTTACAAAAAAAGCCAAAGGTGATTTTTTTATTTTAATCCCCTTTGGTAAGGGATATTTAATCTGTGCAGTAAACCGGGCTTTTATAAACCCTGCTAAAATACAAATAAACAAAAGAGGTATTAACAAATAAAGCAAATGAGGATTGGCAAAAATCATTTTTCTTCCCCCTTTATTTCAAGTTGTTTTTGTTTTTTATCTTCGGCAGGTTTTGGCAAAGCGCTTTCTTTAATAACAAAACGGATATCATTTAAATTTCTATCCCTTTGTTCTAAGGTTGGCAGGGCTTTTGCAAATTTGACAAAGTCCGAAGATTTTAAAAATATTTCAAGAGGGTTAATTAAATCAGATTTAAAATCTTGTCTCTTTTTAATATATCTCAATAAATCCTTGGTAGTAAATTTATGGGCTTCAAAACCAAAACGCGCCGTTAAATAATCTCTTAAAATATCGGTTAAATAAATATAGAAAAGTTTATATTGTCCGTTTGCCCATAAATCTTGCAAAAGAAGGCTGTCTATTTGGGAAAGGGCGACTTCTTCCGGAGTTTTGGTTTTATCTAAATAAGGATTTGCCAGTTTAAGAGCAAGATCGGTCTTTTTTCTTTTCTGTAAGCGGTAAAGAATATAAATTAGTCCTGCCAAAATAAGTAAACTAATTAGCAGATAAAAAATCCAATTAGACTGGATATCCGGGCCTCTTATATCAAGCAGGCTATATCCCTCATATTTAGTTTTAACTTTTTTAATTTCAAGCGGTAAATCAGGTAAGGCAAATTCCTGGCCTTGCATATCTACCAAAGTTGCCGTAAAAGTAGAAAGCCCCAAATTGAACGGAACAAGTGTTAAAACAATTTTTGAAGGATCTTGTTCATCTATATTTATAATTTCAAAATCTTTTCCTTCTTCGCTAGGTACTATTTTTGCCGGCTTTTGTAAAGTGATAGTTAAATCAAAAGGTTTAGCAAAAGAAACTTCTTTTAAAGGCTCTTGATAAGAAGCAAAATCTGCAATATTCTTTTGCTCTTCAGGCTTAGGCTCTTGCTGAGGAGTTAAATCTTGGGCAAAAGCAAAACCTGCAAAAATTATAAGTAAAAATAATGATAGAAAATTTCTCATACCCCTAATTTCCTTGAACGCTGTTTAAAAAACTTTATAACCGGATCTAAAGTGTTTTTGGAAGCGTCAATATTTATATAATCTACCCCGCTTAGTTTAAAAAGATTTAAAGTCTTGGCTAAGATTTCTTTTCTGGCTTGGCTTATCTGCTTAGCCGAAGAACGAGTTAAAACTCCGTCTGCACTGCCTTCGCAATCCGCAATTTGTACAAAAGCAGGCATTTTTGGAAAATTGAACTCCAAAGGATCTTCAATAATAACAGGTATTAAGTCAAACTTTTTTGCGGCCAGTTTAAAAGGCCTTTCATAATTTTCATCTAAGAAATCAGAAATAAAAAGCAAAATCCCCTGTCTTTTAATAAGTCTTATCAAAGTGCTTAAAGCAAGCGAAATATCTGTTTCTTTTCTTGTAGGTTCAAAGGCAAGCAGTTCCCTTATAATTCTTAAAACATGCCTTTTACCTTTACGCGGCGGAATATAAAGTTCCACCTTATCACTAAAAAGCAAAAGGCCTACTTTATCATTATTTTTAATAGCGGAAAATGCAAAAACAGAGGCAAGTTCTATGGCGGCTTCCACCTTTAAATTACCTTTAGAGCCAAAATATTGCGAAGCGGAAACATCACAAGCAATAATAACGCTTAATTCTCTTTCTTCATTGAACTTTTTGACATAAGTATTGCCGGTTCTTGCCGAAACATTCCAATCAATAGAGCGGATATCATCGCCGGCAATATATTGACGGACCTCGGCAAATTCTATACCTTGGCCTTTAAATACACTAAGATACTGACCGGCAAAAGTTTCTCTGACCAGTTTACCTGTCTTAAACTCTATTTGACGAACGCGCTTTAAAATATCGGAAGTCTGCATAAAGCCCCCTGCCTTTTTTATTAAGGCACTTCTATTGTGGCAAATATCTTAGTGATAATTTCCTGGGGGGTAACATTTTCGGCTTCGGCCTCATAAGTTCTAAGTATGCGGTGTCGGAGCACATCAGGACCGATTTCCTTAATATCTTCCGGCGTGACATAGCCGCGGCCTTGAGTGAAAGCCAAGGCTTTTGCCGCCTGTGTTAAATAAATTGACGCTCTTGGACTTGCGCCGTATAAAATATAAGGGGCAAGTGTCTCAAGTTTATATTCTTTGGGGTTTCTGGTTGCAAAAACTAAGTCAACGATATAGTTTTTAACTTTTTCGTCAACATAAATATTATCTGCCACTTGGCGCGCGCGTAAAATTGCCTCAGTAGTTATTTTGCTTTCAACCTGCGGTTTGGTTGCCATGGACATTCTTTCAAGAATAATTTTTTCTTCTTCTTTAGAAGGATAACTTACTTCCAGTTTAAGCATAAATCTATCAACTTGCGCCTCAGGCAGGGGATAAGTACCTTCCTGCTCAACCGGATTTTGCGTTGCAAGCACCATAAAAGGCGAAGGCAAAGGATAAGTTTTATCGCCGATAGTAACTTGGCGCTCCTGCATAGCCTCTAAGAGTGCGCTTTGGACTTTTGCAGGTGAGCGGTTGATTTCATCTGCCAAAACCAAATTGGCAAAAACAGGTCCTTGTCTAGGTGAAAATGTACCTTCCTTAGGATTAAAAATTAAAGTACCGGTAATATCTGCCGGTAGTAAATCCGGCGTAAATTGTATTCTGGCAAAACTTGCCTGTAAGGCTTGGGCAAGCGTTTTAACCGCCATAGTTTTAGCAAGACCGGGAACACCTTCAATAAGAATATGCCCATCTGCTATAAGTGCAATTAACATTTTTTCAATTAAATCTTGCTGCCCTACGATAACTTTTGAAATTTCTCTTTTTAAATCTTGCAGAAAAAAGCCTTCCTGCTGAACTTTCTGATTTATTTCAGTAATATTCATAACCCCTCCCAAAAGAGCAAAGAATAGTGCTCTAACTTTTATAATATAGAATTTTTATATTAAAGTCCAGCCTTTTTTTATGATTAGAGTTTTTTTGTTGAGCAGGAAGTCTAAATTTGATATAATAATTTTATCCTTTTGTTAGGAGAGGTGGCCGAGTGGTTGAAGGCGCAGTCCTGGAAAGACTGTATACTCCAAAAGGGTATCGAGGGTTCGAATCCCTCCCTCTCCGTAAAAAAATTTAACCGCCTTTATGGCGGTTTAATTTTTTTATGGATGGAGTAATGCCAACTGCTTGGCATTATGTCGGGATTCGAAAGCCGGAGCCTTATCCGAGTTTGAACGAAGTGAAAAGCGAGGATGGCGAGGCGGGGTCGCGAGCGCCACACGTCAGTAAGGCGACTTGTGACCGAATCCTTCCCTCAAAGAATTGGGTGCTTTTTAATTTATAAACTGCAATAATTTGCCTTATTTGTGCGTTATTATAGTACAAGGAGGCAAATTATGAAAAAACATATCTTTTTATTTTTAGGCATTATCAGCCTTACGGCGTGTGCAACTTTCCAACAACAATCATTTGATTGGAGAGGTCAAAATTTTGATAATTATATTTTATCCCGGGGTCTTCCAACATCAAAATACTCTTTACAAAATGGGAACATGGTTTATTCTTTTAAAAAGGCTTGTCAGTATGATTCCATGCAAACAGAAGAAATTTTAGTTACTGTAGGAGAAGATAATTTGATTACAAATATATCCACACCCACAAGATGCCTTTCCTATTATGATTCACCTCAATACCAATTAGACCAAATAGCATATGAATTACAACAAGAACAAAACCGACGGGAATTAGAACTTAGGCAAAAAGAACAAGAGCGTAAAGAAGAAATAGAATATATAGGAAATCGTTTACATATAATAGGTGTAGAAGCATCGATACAGGAACTTGCCGTACAACAAGCCCAAATAGAGTTAGACATAGCCCAAAGACGCGGAAATGAAACTGCCGTGGAAGAATATACACAAAAACTCAATAATGAAAGAGCAAAGTTGGAACAATTTGAACAAGAAAAAATAAATTTAGAGAACAAAAGAGAACTATTGCAATGATTTGAGTTTTGTAAATTATGCAAATATCCCCCGGCTATGCCGGGGATTTTTTATATGCCAGCCAAATTCTATCTCAAGAAAATGACGAAAGGGCGAAGTCCTCCCTCTCCGTGTTTTAGTTTTTGATTATTAGCAGTTATGATTATTTGTGGAAAAATATTTTATAATAAAAATATATTGTTTTTAGGAGAAACATTATGCGTAAACTTTTATTAAGTAGCATCCTTTTACTAACATTATCCGCGTGTAACAAAGAACCTGCCAATATAGGGGCCGTGCCGGAAAATTACGATTTAACGTCTGCCATAGATTCTTTACCACAAGAACAAGAATCCCTCATGCCCGAAAGAAATAGTAATGAAAGCGCAGAGTATGAAGATATTCCCTATATACCTCCAAGTGAGAGTTATGAACTTGTAAAAGCGGCTTGTGATGGTAATAATCAGTTAGTAAAAGAAATTTTAGAAAAGGACACTTCTAATATAAACAAGGAAAGTTTTGTTATTGAACTAGAAACTGTACATAATCCACTCAATTGTGCTTTAACTGGTACATACAAAGAAGGATATACTCCCCAGCATAAAGAAGTAGTTAAAACACTAGTTGCTTATGGAGCTGATGTTAATAAACCAGACCCTTCCGGACAAGACCCAAGGTATTGCACCCCTCTACAATTAGCTACATTTACCAATGATTTGGAAACAGTAAAATTACTCCTTGATAATGGTGCTGAAATAAACCCCAAAATTAGAGTAATAAACTTTTATAGAAAGGAGGCTGATATTACATTGGGGTATTGTGAGCATAGTTTAGATATCGCTGAAAAGAAAGGAAATCCCGAAATAACTAAGTTATTACTTTCAGTTGGTGCGGATAAAAATACAAAAGAAAAATATAGCGACCTTGTTTTTGAACACAAGATAAAAGGAACCTATAAAGAGATGGAATCTCTCATCCAAGCAGCCAAGGATAAAGAAGATAAGAGCCTTGCACAAAAAGATATTCAGGGAAATGGTACTTACCCTCGTTGGTGGTTAGAGGATTTAGATCGCAATCTTCATTCTTTTGCAGAATTACACAAGGTAATGAAGGATGCAGAAGACAGGTGGAGTAAAATAGAAATACCAAAATAGGATAATTCTCAATCTTTATGGCAACAAAGAATAATCCCTTCTCTACCCAAACTACACATGCCGTAAAAAAATTTAACCGCCTTTATGGCGGTTTAATTTTTTTATGGATGGAGTAATGCCAACTGCTTGGCATTACATTTGAATTTTAGAATTGGCAAGATATTATAAAAATATTATATTTTCTCAACAATATTTTTTAAAACAATAAAATTGCAAATCATAGTAAGCGGGGTAATTAGAATTTTTGCTAAAATAGCAGAAATTTTTTCATTCAAAAACTGGGCAAAATCAGTGCCAGCATATAGTGAAAATTGCCCCAAATATAATTAAGATTATCCAAAAAACACTTGGGGTTAATTTTTTAATTTTTTCAAATAAAAACATAATTAAATATATAATAGATTTTTCTACAAAACTTTTTTAGCATCTATGGATAAAGGTTTTTCTTCTTCCACCAGTTCAAGCAAACGTTTATCGCTGGGATATTCAACCATTTCTTTTGCTTTGTTTATGGAAACCCAGTTTATAGCCAAAATTTCCGAAGGATCATGCTTGCCGATACGGCCGAGTTTTTTCATTAAATACCACTGCACTACTTTACGAACATAACGGCCTTTTAATGTGAAGGCATAACGCACTTTTAAAAGAGGCTTAACAATAGAGGCTTTATAGCCTGTTTCTTCAAGAACTTCCCTAAGAGCGGCTTGGCGCGGAGTTTCGCCTTGTTCAATATGTCCTTTGGGGAAAGTCCAAATCTTGCGGCCCTTCATACTTTTGACTTGAACCAAAAGGACTTTATTATTTTCTAAAATAACTCCGCCGCAAGAAAACTCCGAAAACATTTTTTACTCCTTTTCTAAAATTTTTGCCAGAGCATAAAGTTTATTTTCTTCAAAGTAATTGCCATATAATTGGATGCCGATAGGCAAATTGTTTTTATCTTTACCGAAAGGCACAGATAAAGCAGGCAAACCTGCCATATTTGCGGGAACGGTGTATAAATCCGCCAAATATAACTCTAAAATATTATTTATTTTTTCGCCTAACTTAAATGCCGTACTGGGTGTTGTTGGCATTAAAATAATATCAACTTCTTTTAAAACTCTTTGGAAATCTGTTTTAATTATCTGACGTACTTTTTGCGCTTGCAAATAATAATCTTGCGCGTGTGCACTGCCAAGAGAGTAAGTGCCGGTCATAATTCTGCGTTTAACTTCTGGCCCGAACTTTGCTCTGTCTTTTAAATAAGTTTCTTCTAAATCTTTAGCGGTCTTATCGCTAAAGCCATATCTTAAGCCGTCAAAACGGGCAAGATTACTGCTGGCTTCACTGCCGGCTAAAATATAATAACATGGCGAAGAATATTTTGCATAAGGCAAAGTAATTTCTTTTACTTTTATGCCTTGTTTAACAAAACTTTCCTTGGCTTTATTTATGGCGGCTAAAATTTCTTCATTCAAACCGGCAAGGAAATCCGTAGGAATACCGATTGTTAAATCTTTTGTTTCTTGTTCCTTTAAAACAAAGGGTTTAGTATAGGAAGAATCTTTTTTATCTTCCGCGCTAATAATACTTAAAATAAAAGCATTATCCTGACTATCCAAAGTGATAGGGGCAATTTGGTCTAAACTTGAGGCAAAAGCAATAAGCCCATATCTTGAAACAGAGCCGTATGTCGGTTTTACGCCGCAAACACCGCAAAAAGCGGAAGGCTGGCGAACGGAACCGCCTGTATCGCTGCCAAGGGCAACGCTTACCATACCGCTTGCAACGGCTGCAGCACTGCCGCCGCTTGAACCGCCGGGCACTCTTGTTAAATCGTGCGGATTTTTAACCGGACCGAAAGCAGAGTTTTCATTTGAAGACCCCATAGCGAATTCATCCATATTGGTTCTGCCGATAATTATGGCATCTTCTTTAAGAAGTTTTTCCACTACGCTTGCATTATAAGGAGCAACAAAATTTTCAAGCATTTTGCTTGCGCAGGAAGCCTTATGTCCTTTATATAAAATGTTATCTTTTATAGCGATAGGAACACCGGCAAGACGGCCTCTTTTATCATGAGGTTTAGCATCAATCTCTTCTGCTTTTTTAAGGGCTTCTTCTTCAAAGACTTCCAAAAAAGCATTGATTTTTGGGTTTAATTCTTTAATAACTTTTAAACTTTCCAAAACGGCTTGAACGGCAGTTATCTTGCCTTCTTTAATTTCCTGGGCTATTTGGCGGGCTGTTTTCATAAAACTTTTTTTACCTTTAAAAAATTATCTTTTTTATCATTAAAAGCATCGCTTAAAGCGGCGCTATTTTCAAAAGGAACAGGGATATCCTGCCTTTGATAAGTGCAAGGAATATTTTCCTTTAGTGTTAAATCTGTTTTAATTTCCTGAAGTTTGGCAACCCACTCTAATACGGCGCTAAGTTGCGCAGTATAGAGGGCGGCTTCCTGTTCGGTAATTTCTATTTTGGCAAGTTTTGCCGTTTTTTTAATTTCTTCCAAAGTTATCATATATAACTATTGTAGCAATTTTATTTAAGGCAGGCATTAAGAGCGTCTAAAAAATCCACTTGACTATCATTAAAATATTCTTTTTGCAGAGTAACGCCTTCGGGTGTAATATAGCGGTAATGCCAAGATTCAAAATTATATCCGGTTTTATCTTCTGCACCTTTGGGAAAAGATAAACTAAACCCGAACTTACCGGCATTTTTTATAAGCCAGGCATATTCCTTTGTGTTCACAAAAGAATCTTCCACGCTGTTTATATCAACAGCCGTACCCAGTTGATGTTGGGAAGCCCCCGGGCGTGCCACATATTTATTTGCGTGTTCAAGCCCTTTAGTTTGAACACTTCTTTTAAAAAGATATTCCTGCCTTTCATAAGGACGAAAGCCGGAAAGTATCCATAAACGGATGCCGTCTTTTTTAGCGGCTTCTTGCATTTGCTTAAAAGCGTCATAAGTTTTTTGTCTAATTGCAGTTTTGCCTTGGCCTATCAAATCCTGCGGGGAATATTCTGCCGGCAACAAATGTTTTTTATCTACGATATAAAAGAAATACGGGTCTTCTTTAGCCAAGTTTAAAATATTTTGGCTAAATATAGAACAATTATCTTTTTGTTCTTGTATCGGTTCTTTTGAAATCTGTTCTTTGGGTACGGAACAGGCTCCAAGAAGAATAAATAAAATTAAATATAAAAACTTTTTCACGGCTTTATTTTTTGAAGCAATCGCTTCTGTTTCCTTTAGGTTTATTTATCCTTACTACATCTATCAAAGTTATTTATATTGTAGCAATTTTAAGAAAAAAACTTTGACTTGCCAAAAACTGACAAGTCAAAGTTTTAAAAATAAACAACATATAATAAAAGATTTTTTATCCAATAGTTATATCATATGTTGCAATCTATCTTCCACATCCTTTAAATTCTTTTCAAGTTCTGCTCTTTTATTATCAAGTTTTTGTATAAACTTTAAAGAACCATTATTGTATTTATATAGAGATGCACCTTTGTGGTAATGCTCTAACACTTCTATATAATTATGTTTTTTAGCATAATCAATAATTCCGCTTTGGCAATCACCTCTACCACCTGGAGTTGCAGAGCATTTATTATCTTTACAATAAGAACAGGTTCCGCAATAGGCGCAATAATAGATTTCAAGCAATTCGCTGTCCTCGCCTAAGACCTTATCTGTTGTTTGGGCTACTGAATCATGAACATCGCTACTTGGATGGGCATATTCATCGGCTTCTTTAACACGCATTGTACAAATATAGGCCTGATCTCTGGTATCCGGTCTTAATTGGAAGTTTCTCCAAAGCGTTTTATTATGATTTTTGAATTGATCATTTCTTTCTTCTGTTTTTTGTAAAGCAAAAGTTCTTGCTAAAATTGCTTGTGCTTTATAAGCCTCAACATTATTTGCTTTTCTAAGTTCGCAGTTTGTCGTAAAATCCAAATAACGTTCCAAAGCAATATTTTCGACTATATAGAATTTTTTTGATCCGTCTGATAAAGCAAAGAAAGAAGGTATGCCCCAGAAATCTATTGTTCCTTCTTTTTTAGTTTCATTGCCTTTTTTATAGTTAAGTTTTACCTCATCTCCTACTTTATATTTTAAAGTAAAAAACGGAGTATTGTATTTGAGTATTTGTTGTGAAAGCATTTTGTTAGTAAAAGTTATTTTTTTACTTGTTTGGGTTACTTTAGGATCTATTGTTTTTGAAAAATCAACATCATCTAAATATTGAACAACATCTACTCTGGAAGTTGTGCCGCCTAAACTTGTATATTTATAGGTTTTTCCATCAAGATAACTCAAAGATAAGGCAAGTTTTTTATCACCTACGGCTTCTACTTTCAATCTTACATCTTTACTTATAGGTCCGTAGTAATGATCATTGTTGATTACAATAGCGTAATTCCTCAAAAATGTAAATTCTCTGATTTGCATATTTGAGTTAAGTAAAACTTTTAAATCTTTTGCACCAAGAGGAACAAGGAGCAAAAGTGCAATTAGGGTTATAATTATTCTTTTCATACCTATATGTTAACTTAAAAAACAAAAAAAGTCCAGGGCAAAAAGGCCCATGAATAAATAGGTCTTTTGACCTAGAGTACAGGGCGGGTATTTTTGTATAATAAATATAAATACCTTTTATAGGGGGCTTTATGCCGTTAGAGGAACTTAACTCAATAGTAGAAAAAGTAAGAAAAGCACAAAAACATTACAGCACTTTTAGTCAAAGTAAAGTAAATAAAATCTTTCAGGCGGCAGCCATTGCCGCTTCACGCGCAAGAATAGAACTTGCCAAACTCGCCGTAGAAGAAACCGCTATGGGAGTCATGGAAGATAAAGTAATAAAAAATCATTTTGCTTCGGAATATATTTACAATAACTACAAAGACACCAAAACCTGCGGCGTAATAAGTGAAGATGATTCCTTTGGTTATGCCCAAGTGGCAGAACCTATCGGCATTATCGCAGGTATCGTGCCGACTACAAACCCTACTTCCACGGCAATTTTTAAATCTTTACTCGCTTTAAAGACTAGAAACGGCATAATTTTCTCCCCACATCCAAGAGCAAAAAAATCTACTATCAAGGCTGCCCAAATTGTGCTTGATGCAGCCGTTAAAGCAGGCGCTCCCGAAGGTATTATTGGTTGGATAGAAAATCCTACAACAGAATTAAGCGACGCTCTTATGAAACACCCGGGAGTTAATCTTATTTTAGCGACCGGCGGGCCGGGTATGGTACATGCGGCTTATAGTTCGGGCAAGCCGGCTATCGGCGTAGGTGCAGGTAATACCCCTGTGGTTATTGACGATACCGCTAATATTAAAATGGCTGTCAGTTCTGTTATTATGAGTAAAACCTTTGATAACGGCGTTATTTGCGCAAGCGAACAGGCCATTGTTATCTGTGAGGCTGTTTATAAACAGGTTTTAGAAGAATTTAAATTGCGCGGATGTTATATCTTAAATGAAAAAGAAAAAGAACTTCTTGCCAAAACCATTATGCCTGATGGCATTAGATTAAATTCCGCAATAGTCGGCCAAAGTGCATTTAAAATTGCCGATATGGCCGGTTTAAAAGTGCCGCAAGATACAAAAATTTTAATTGCCGAATGTACAAAAATCGGCGGAAAGGAAGTTTTTTCTCACGAAAAACTTTCCCCCATACTTGCCTGTTATAAAGCAGATGATTTTAAACACGCAGTTAAAACTGCTGAGGCTTTAGTTGAACTTGGCGGCGCAGGCCACACTTCCGTTTTATATACAGAAGAAACCAATAAAGAACATATTGAATTTTTTGAAAAATATATGCACACAGGCAGAGTTTTAATCAATATGCCTTCTTCGCAAGGGGCTATCGGTGATGTTTATAATTTCAAACTTGCGCCTTCACTTACGCTTGGTTGCGGCTCTTGGGGCGGCAACTCAGTAAGTGAAAATATCGGTGTAAAACATCTTTTAAACATTAAAGCCATTGCCCAAAGACGCGAAAATATGCTCTGGTATCGCGTGCCGCAAAAAATTTATTTTAAACGCGGCGCTTTGGAAATCGGTATCAGTGAACTTAAAGACAAAAAACGCGCTCTTATTATAACCGATAAAAATATGGAAACTTGCGGTTATGTTAAAACAGTTAGCGATATGCTGGAAAAGTTTAATATTTCTTTTGAAGTTTTCAGCGGAGTTTTGCCGGACCCGAATATCGCGACAATAAATTCCGCTTTGGAAATGACAAAAACTTTTAAGCCTGATTTATTTATCGGCCTTGGCGGCGGTTCACCCATGGATGCAGCCAAAATGATTTGGCTTATGTATGAAAATCCGCACCTTTCCTTTGAAGATATTGCAGCCAGATTTATGGATATTAGAAAGCGTATTTACAGCATCCCCGAAGAAGGCAAAAAAGCCCTTTTAGTTGCAATACCCACAACTTCCGGCACAGGTTCAGAGGTTACGCCTTTTACTATTATTACAGATGAAAGAACAAATACAAAATACGCCATAACCGATTATGCAATTACACCTGATATGGCTATTGTGGACCCGGATTTCGTTATGAATATGCCAAAAAAACTTGCGGCTTATTCCGGCCTTGATGTTATGGTTCACGCTATTGAGGCTTATACTTCCATAATGTCCACCAACTTTACCGAAGGCCAGGCACTTGAGGCTTTAAGACTTATTTTTAAATATCTTAAAGAATCTTATGACAAGGGCGCTGAAGCACCGCTTGCGCGTGAAAAAATGCACTATGCCGCAACAATTGCCGGTATGGCTTTTGCAAATGCGTTTTTAGGTTTGTGCCACTCAATGGCGCATAAACTTGGTGGTATGTTCCACGTTCCGCACGGGTTAGCCAATGCACTTTTAATCAGTTATATTATTGAGTTTAACGCAACAGATAAACCGACAAAGCAAGGCCTTTTCCCGCAATATAAATATCCTTTTGTAAAAGGACGCTATGCCAAAATTGCACAATTTTTGCATTTAGGCGACGGGCTTGATAAAGATGGCAAAGTCGCCGCTTTGGTAAGAGAAATTGAAAAACTTAAAGAACAACTGGATATACCGAAATCAATTAAAGAATACGGCATTGATGAAAAAGAATTTTTTGCCAAACTTGATGAAATGAGCGAACTTGCCTTTGATGATCAATGCACCGGCGGTAATGCCCGTTATCCTTTGGTAAGTGAAATTAAAGAAATTTTCACCAAAGCATATTACGGCGAAAAACCTAAATCTCTTTTATGAACATTGTTTTAATCAATCCGGAAATCCCTTTCAATACCGGCAATATCGGCAGAACCTGCGTTGCCACAAACAGCGTCTTGCACCTTGTGGGCAAACTCGGTTTTAAATTGGAAGAAAAAGAAATCAGAAGAAGCGGGCTTGATTATTGGCCGAAACTGAAATACAAAAGATATATGTGCTTTGAAGATTTTTTAGCAACAATTAAAGACCCTTCGCGCTTATTCTTTTTTTCAACGAAAGCAACAAAAAATCTTTGGGATATAAAATTTAAAGAAGATGATTATTTGATTTTCGGCAGTGAATCTTGCGGACTTCCAAAAGAACTTTACAAAATTTATAAAGACCAACTTTATAAAATTGAACAGCCCGGTCCGGTGCGTTCTTTAAATTTATCCACCTCGGCCGCGGTTTGTTTATACGAGGCCCTGCGCCAGACAATGCACAAATAAAAAATGAAAGCACGCAATATTTTCATAATACTTGCTTTAATAAATCTGCTTAATTATATAGATAGGCAGGTTTTATATTCCGTCTTTCCTTTAATCAAACAAGATTTATTTTTGAGCGATAAGCAACTTGGTTTTCTAGCCAGTGCTTTTATGCTTGTTTATATGTTCAGCGCACCTGTTTTAGGATATATTGCAGATAGAACACCACGCCAAAAAATTATTGCTTTTGGCGCTTTTTTATGGAGTATTGCGACAAGTGCTTGTGCTTGCGCAAGAAATTATTTTGCGCTTATTTTTGCGCGCTCTTTAGTAGGAGTCGGGGAATCTGGGTTTACAAGTGTCTGCCCTTCTTTTATTGCAGAAAAATTTAGCCCAAAAGTGCGCGCAAGAGTTTTGGCTCTGTTTGCTTTAGGTTTGCCACTTGGCAGTGCGCTTGGCTATCTTTTAGGCGGAATTTTGGGTAAAAGTTTTGGCTGGCGCCTTGCATTTTTAATCTTAGGTTTACCGGGTATAATTTTGGCTTTTATTGTTTATTTTAAAATTAAAGATACCGCAAGAGTTAAAGAAGAAAAACCGCCTTTTTCAAATTACTTAAAACTTTTTAAAAATAAAAAATTTGTGCTTGTTTGCTTGGCACAGGCTATGGGTACTTTTACTTTAGGCGCGCTTGCAGCCTGGGGGCCGAGTTTCTTAAACAGATATTTTAATTATGATGTAGCATCCAGCGGAACAATCTTTGGCGGACTTATAATTGTAGCCGGTGCTCTTGGCACTTTGCTTGGTGGTTTTATCGGGGATAGATGGCAAAAGAAAACGGAAAACGGCTATTTTTACACAACGGCTTTAAGTTATTTAATTGCTTTTCCCTTTGGCCTTTTGGCCTTTTTTATGACTAGCAAAATTTTATTTTTTATTTTACTTACCCTTAGCACCATGTTCGTTTTTATACAAAACGGACCATTAAACGCAAGTGTTGTTAATTTAACAAAATTAAAAGAACGCTCTATGGCTTTTGCCTTAAATGTTTTTATTATCCACGCATTGGGCGATGCCCTTTCGCCTTATCTTGTGGGTTTTGTTTCAGATAAATTTAATTTACAGACAGCAGTTATTGTAAGTTTATTTTTTGTTTTGCCTGCCTCTTTATTTGCTTATCTAGCAAGCAAAGTTAAATAAAAATATGGTATATTTTAAAGGTCATACTATTATAGGAGAACATATGAAAAGAAATATTGTTTTATTTTTGAGTTTCTTATTCTGTTTTGGTTGCGCAACTACTAATGTCGTTAATAGAAGTTCTAATTACACTGAAAATACGAAAGTTTTTAAGTATTTGAAAGAAGCGGGCCAGGTAAATTGGGCTACTGCTGGTGACTATGATTATTACTTTACTAAAGTCATAAATGTTACCCCCAACTATCAGTTAATTTATCATCATCCTGGAGATTATACGACAGATACCTATTCATATTATGTCGCTTTAGTAGAATTCTCCGGAAAAAATGAAAATTTACAAGCAAGTGCTACTTATAATGGCAAAAGTTTGCCTGTAGCAGTTAATTATGTAAAAGTCATTAGCAGTTATAATTATGTAAATATCCTTTTAACAAAAGAAGACCTTATTTACGCTTATGAAAATGTCGGTAAATTGATAATTCCTTTAGTTGCCGATGGTAAAACTTATAATATCGTTTTCCCTGATTATTATTTAAGAAAAGTTTTGGCAAGCACCACTAATATTGATAAATATAAAATAGCCGAACAGCTTGCTAATCCACCTGCACCAGCCCCGGCACCTGCTCCTGTTCAGTATAACAAAAACGAAGGTCTCAGTAGGGATATTTTTGAATATAGTTCGAATGTCCAACCTCCAAGTTATATAACTGAAAATCCGGATATGCATCCGAAAGTGGGTAAAGAAGAAAAAATCACTGCGGATTTAAAAGTAAATAATAAAGATAATAAGATGTATTTTACGGTAACTTATATTATTCAGCCCTATAAATGGTTTAATAAGGAAGAGCGAACTTATGTTAAATCTTTTGTAATTAGAGAAAAAGAAGTTTATGATGATTATTGCCGTCGCGTAAAAACAAGTTTCGATTCTTCAATATTACAAGGATTAAAAATACAGTGCAAAAGAGGTAGCAATGACAAATACAAAGATATTGCTAGTTTTGATTTAATAAAAAATCCTAGGCCAACACCTGGATATTGTGATAATTGCTCAGTAGTAAAACATATTTAAAAAGGGAGGTTTTAAAAAATGTCCAAAAAATTAGTTGCCTATTTTTCCGCCAGCGGTATAACCGAAAAAGTTGCAAAACAAATTGCCGAACTGACTAAAGCAGATATTTACGAAATTAAACCAAAAGTGCCTTACACCGAGGCAGACCTTGATTGGATGAACAAATCAAGCCGCAGTTCTATGGAAATGAAAAACCTTTCTTTTAGACCTGAAATGGCGGATAATAATATAGATATTTCCGCTTATGATACAATTTATCTCGGTTTTCCTATTTGGTGGTATATCGCACCGACTATTGTTAATACATTCCTTGAAAAGCACGATTTCAGCGGTAAAAAAATTGTTTTATTTGCCACTTCCGGCGGTAGCGGACTCGGTAAAACAGCCCAACACTTAAAACCGAGTGTCAGCAAAGATACAATTATTGTTGAAGGTAAAATTTTAAACTCCGCAAGTTCCGAAGATATAAAAACTTGGCTTGAATCTATCAATTAAAATCCAAAATAATAAAAAACTACCGGAGTCCATTTTTACACTTCGGTAGTTTTTAAAAATCAGCCTTAGGTATTTTAATAAGTAGATAAAATAGGCCGTTTAAACGCATAAGTTACTTCTGAGCCGTAAGTTTCCCCTTTGAAATAGAAATTCTCGCCTATTTGGATAATGGAAAAAGTGGTAAGGGATGTCCCCGGAAATTCATTTCTTTCTTTAGGTTTAGTATCAATTAAAATATAGTTATTAACGGCATCCAAAGTAATAGAAATAGTATAGAAATACTCACCTTGAAGTTGCGTCCAATCCCAAGAAACTTTCTTTTCATTAGTAGTAGTGAAAGTTGTTTGGGCAGAACCGGTTTTTTTGTTTACTAAAAGATATTTTTTACCTTTCGGCAAATTTAATTTAAAAATTTTTTCTTGTATCTTTTCGTCTATTTTTCCTTGTATAAGTATGGTTTGGTCTAAAGATATTTCCGTTGTATCAAAATTAGTTTCCTCTTTTTCTTTTTTACTTTCGGAAAGTTCTTTAGAACTTTTTAAAACTTTTTGTAAATTATTTATAGTTTGTTTATCGGCATCTTTAGTAGCAAGTTTGTCTATTGATTTTGCCGCACCAAGCATTAAAAATAAAGCCGGTAAAATAAAATATATTGTTTTTTTCATAATTCTTCTCTTTATGTTTTTATTGTAGCAAATATTATTTTACATTTTCTCCCGTATAAAGTTCGCCGTCTTCATAGATTTCGTCTTTATCATAAGAAATAGTAATAGGTCCTTTGGGGTCATATTCCGTAAGTAATCTATCCACTTCTTGCCAATCTTTATTTTCTATTGCCTGGGCTATTTTTTTGCCGAGTTCTTCTTCGCTCATTTCTTCTTGTTTAGGTGCTGCCGGCTCTGCTTGCGTTTGCTCTGCTATAGTTTGTTTTTGGCAGGCCATAAAACCTAAACAGAATATTATAGTAATTAACAATAGTTTTTTCATAAGATTTTTCTCTATTTGTTATTATTATTTTGTTTTACCAAATCTGCTTTAATTTGTATAAGTCTGCGCCAAGTGGTAATAAGACAGCCAAGGCACATTAAGCCTAAAACAATAGGATACATTTTTATATTTATTGCAGGATACCATGGTTGTATTAAAGATAAAACGGCCGCACCGGTTAAAAAAGCCATGCGGTGTTGTTTTGCCATAGGCCCGCTGAAATATTGCTCAGCGCCGATTGTTCCGCCAAGTAAACGCGTATAAGCCGTTAAAACGGCAAGCAATGCGGCAAAAATACCTAAAATCAAAGATAATTCTGTTTGCCCCGCTATACCTGCGCCGACAATAATAAAAGTATCGGCAATTCTATCGGGAAATTCATTATAAATGCCACCCGTAATTGATTTTTTGCCACCTTCCACTGCTACCATTCCGTCAATCAAATTGCAAACAAGACGCATTTGAATACCGAAAATAATTATAAGCGGCAAAACAAAATATAAAGAACTTTGCGCAAAAGCCGTGCGCTGTAAACAATATCCGCATAAAGCAATAAAAGCAAAAAATACGCTTATTACCGAAATTGTGTTCGGCGTGATATTGGTTTTTGTCGCTACCCATTTTGATAAACTTTGCGCCCATTGGGAATTTCTTGATTTTAATTCTCTTCTTGCCATAAAATAACCTCTCTATTATAAAACTTCTTTTCTTTTGTGTTCTTCTTTTAATTTTGTTACGGCCGCTTCTGTGCGGGCGGTAAATTCTTTTGTTGTTTCTTCCGGCTTGATATAAAGATGCTCGCCTATATAAACATCACAAATAAAAGGCACCCATATAAAATCTTTTTTAGGCAAAATTTTATCCGGCCCGTTAAGATAAAAAGGAACTACCGGAACGGAAGGATTCATTTTTGCAATATGCGCTACGCCGGATTTGAATTTCTGAAGTGTATTATCTTCCCCGCGGGTACCTTCGGGGAAAATTACTATACTATGGCCGGATCTTAAAGTATTATTTATATCTTTAAAAAGTTCTTCTTCGTGCATTTTACGCAATTTTCTTTCAATAGGAATAATGCCCAAAACCTTTTTGAAAAAGAAAGCCTTAAGTTTAGTATTACAAAAATAATCCGCCGCCGCCACGGGATGAATTTTTAAAGTTTGAAAAGAAGTAAACAAACTCATTAAAAGCATTGTATCTATATGGCTGTTATGATTGGCAATAATTATATACGGGCCGCGGTCTATTTTGGGCAAATTATCTACCCCACTGACATTAACACCCAAAACTAAATAAATAAAGGGCTTAATAAAAAGAAAGAACATCCAATATTTCAAAAACAAACCTAAAACTTTTGTTTTGCCCGAAAGTAAACTTACACAATATTTAAAATAATCTTGCGGCATATTTAAAATATCCTCGTTATAGTAATGCCGTTAACAAAAACAAAGAAGTGGAAGAACAAAGGCGCGGTAAAAATAAGGCTGTCAAATCTATCCAAAATACCGCCGTGGCCGGGGATAAGATTGCTGGTATCTTTAACCTGCATATCTCTTTTTACGGCGGACATTGTAATATCCCCCAAAAAACCCACTATGCCAAGGAAAAAGCCCGCAAAAACCGATGCCCTTATAGAAAGCGAAGTTAATGACGGCGCTACCAAAACAGCAAATAATGTAGAAATAATTATCCCACCCAAAAAGCCTTCCCAGGTTTTATTTGGACTTACTTTAGGCGTTATTTTATGCTTGCCGAACAATTTTCCGCAAGCCATTTGCGCAAAATCATTAAGAATAGTAGCCAAAAGAATAAAGAATATCAGCCCGATATTACCCCCGCGCGGATTATAATAAGCAGGAATAGTAAAGAACATCGCCAAATAACCAAAGGAATAAACCGAAGTCATAAGCCCATATTGAATCGTTGCCAAAGACTTTAAAAAACCTTCGGTTTCGCCTAAAGTTACCATGCGAACAGATATTATTAAGAAAACATAAAGCGGTATAAACAGATAAAACATTGTTGCCCAATGTAAATAGATAATATAAAACTGAACCGGTATTGATAAATAAGCCCAAAATAAAACACGCCTATCGGCCCTTCTTGTAGGAATTAAAGAGAAATATTCTTTTAAAGCAAGATAACTAAGCAAGGCAATTGCAAAAAAAGCAATAGGCAGATTTATCATAAAAGCAATTGTAAAAAATACCACTATCCAGAAAAAAGAACGCGCGCGGATTAAATAATTATCCACTTCCTTTTTTTTGAATTCCAAGATTTTAAGTATTACAATCGCACTTAAAAGAATGCCGTAAAGCCATATAAGACCGCTTTTAACACTGGGGGTAATTATCATATAATAAACCTCTTTTTACTAATATAAAACATTATATAAAAATATATCGGCAGATTTGGCAAAAAATAACCATAGAAAATTTTCTATGGTTATTTTAAAATACTTGGTTTAAAATATTCTTAATCTAAAACTTCCCGCATGTCATTTCTTATATTTTCCAAGTCTTGCTCGTGTTCTACCTCTTCTTCTAAAATTTTTATTACCAGTTTATAAGTAATAGAATCTTTGCCGCGCACAAACTCCGCTAGACGAGTGTAAGTTTCTATCGCACAACGCTCGCTTAATAAATTTTGTTCAAGAAGAGTCTTTATATCATCTTCAACCGGAGCCTGATAACCGCAACTAGTTCTTTTAAGCCATTCCTGCGGCCCGACAGGTAAAGCACCGCCGAGCGTTATTATCCTTTCTGCCAGCAAATCGGCATGTTCTTGTTCTTCTTTTGCATGTTCTGCCATTTCTTTTGAAAGTTCTTCCCTCATAAGACCTATACCTATTTTGGAACCTTCCCAATATTGTATAAAGGCCAAACATTCATCGGCATAAGCACTTTGAAGTTTAGATACTAATTCATTTAGATTAAGACCTGCATTTTCTATTATTTCTATGGCTTTCAATCCCATATTTACCCCCTATTTTTGAAAATACATAACTAATTTATATTATTTTTGTAAAAACTTTGTCAAGGGTTTTCTAAAAACGCTGCAGCATCATATTTAGTATAATAAAGAAAAAAGCCGAGGTCCTATGGAAACAAAATTCTTAAAACAAGGTTTAACCTTTGATGATGTTTTGCTTGTCCCCCAATACTCCGAAGTATTGCCAAAAGAAGTTATTTTAAAAACCAATTTAACTAAAAAAATTAAACTCGAAATACCTCTTATGAGTGCCGGTATGGATACCGTTACAGAATATAAAACGGCAATTGCTTTAGCCAAAGCAGGCGGTATCGGCATTATCCATAAAAATATGTCCGTTAAAGAACAGGCAGAGCAAATAAAAAAGGTAAAAAAACAAAATTTACTTGTAGGTGCGGCACTTGGCGTTACGGCTGATATGCTTGAAAGAGCAAAAGCCTTAATTAAAGCCGGCGTTGATATTTTAACTATTGATACGGCACACGGCCACTCTAAAGGCGTTATAGATGCCGTTAAAAAAATAAAAAAACATTTTCCCAAAACTCAAATTATAGCCGGCAATGTTGCAACGCCGCAAGCAACTTTGGCTTTAATTAAAGCCGGTGCAGATGCCATTAAAGTAGGTATCGGGCCGGGCGCAATTTGCACAACAAGAATTGTTGCCGGTGTCGGCGTTCCGCAACTAACTGCGGTTTATGAATGTGCAAAAGTCGCACGCAAATTTAATATACCGGTTATTGCTGACGGCGGTATAAAATATTCCGGCGATATTGCAAAAGCCCTTGCGGCAGGTGCAAGCGTTTGTATGCTAGGCGGCCTTTTTGCCGCAAGCACCGAAGCCCCGGGCAAAAAAGTTATAATTGACGGCAAAGCTTATAAACTTTACCGCGGTATGGGTTCAACGGCAGCGATGAAAGCCGGCTCAAGCGATAGATATTTCCAGCAAAACTCTAAAAAACTTGTGGCCGAAGGCGTTGAAGGTATGGTTCCTTGGAAAGGCGATTTGGCAGATATTGTTTATCAACTTCTCGGCGGACTTCGCGCCTCTATGGGATATTGCGGAGCAAAAGATTTAGAAACTTTTTATAAAAAAAGTAAGTTTATTCAAATTACCGCTGCCGGTTTAAAAGAATCTCATCCGCACGATTTAATCATGACTAAAAGTGAGGCCAATTATGCCAAATAATTTTGTTTTAGTTGCAGATTTCGGCGGACAATATAATCAACTTATTGCACGGCGCGTTCGCGAATTAAATATCTATTGCGAAGTTGTCCCTTGGACCAAAATATATCAAGAGGCTCTTGCCAAAAAACCGCAAGCCATAATTTTTACCGGCGGGCCTGCCAGTGTTTATGCAAAAAATGCGCCTAAAGTTCAAAAAGAATTATTCGAACTTAATATCCCTGTTTTAGGTATTTGCTACGGCGTGCAACTTATTGCCCAAACACTTGGTGGTAAAGTGCTAAGCCCCGATTATAAAGAATACGGCAAAGTAGAGTTAATAAAAAAAGAAAATACAAAACTTTTAACCAAAGTAAATAAAAAAACTATTTGTTGGATGAGCCACCGCGATTATGTGGCTAAAGTGCCTAGAAATTTTAAAATAACCGCATATAGCGCAAAATGCCCTGCCTGTATTATTGAAAACGATAAAAAGAAAATATATGGCGTTCAGTTCCACCCCGAAGTTGCTCACACCCAAGCAGGTATCCAGATTTTAAAAAACTTTCTTTATAATATTTGCAAGATAAAACCCGATTGGACTATGGGCAATTATAAAGATAAGCAAATTGCAGAACTTAAAGAAAAATTAAAAGATAAAAAAGTTTTATGTGCGCTTTCAGGCGGAGTAGATTCTTCCGTTGCAGCCGTTTTGGTACATAAAGCAATTAAAAATAATCTTGTCTGCGTTTTTGTTGACCACGGCCTTTTGCGCTATAAAGAAGCAGACGAAGTTGAAAATGTCTTCCGCAAACATTTTAAAATGAACTTAATAAGAGTAAATGCACAAAAACGTTTTTTAAAAGCATTAAAAGGCATAACGGATCCGGAGAAAAAACGTAAAATAATCGGCGCTGAATTTATTAAAGTATTTGAAGAAGAAGCAAAAAAACTCGGCAAAATTGATTATCTTTTACAAGGCACCATTTATCCAGATGTAATTGAATCCGGCACGCAAACGGCAGAAGTTATTAAAAGCCACCACAATGTCGGCGGTTTACCTAAAAATATGAAGTTTAAACTCTTGGAACCTTTACGCATGTTATTTAAAGACGAAGTGCGCGCTTTGGGGCTTGAACTTGGACTTAAAGAAGATTTGGTTTTCCGCCAACCCTTCCCCGGGCCAGGGCTTGCCGTAAGATGTCTTGGCGAAATCACACCCGAAAAAATTGATATTATCCAAAAAAGCGATTTTATCTTTAGAGATGAAATTAAAAAACATAAACTTGACCGCTCTATTTGGCAATATTTTGCTTTTTTGCCTAATATAAAAAGTGTGGGTGTGATGGGCGATTCAAGAACCTATTTTCACACTATCGGTTTAAGGGCTGTTACTTCCCGCGATGCTATGACTTGCGATTGGGCAAAAATACCCTATGAGGTTTTGGATATAATTTCCCAAAGAATCGTGCGCGAAGTTCACGGCGTAAACAGGGTTATTTACGATATAACCTCAAAACCGCCTGCTACAATTGAGTGGGAATAATCTTTATTTTAAAAAGTTTTCTGGGTCAAAAGGCCTATACGCTATTAGGTCCTTTGACCCTTTCGCATTTGCATTAAAACAGATATACTTTTAATATGAGAAAATATCCTCATAGCCATATTAAAAGGAGTTTTAGTTTTATGAAAAAATATCTAATAGCCGCATTAACAGGTTTTTTAGTCGTAAATATGCAAACTTTAATGTTTGCCTTAGAATCTGCTAAAGATATGAATTCCTATGCCTCTTTTGAACAATATCTTCCCAATTCACAAATGGATATAAAAGGATTTGATGCTTTGTTAAGCGATAATGATTCCATAACTTTAGAAAAAATACTTTTATCCCCCGCGGAACGTTCCTACAATGATTTAACAAAATATTTATCCGGAGCAAATAAAGCCCAAATTTTTCAAGAAAATATTAACAGAGTTAATCAAACGGCTTTAACAGATGCCGCTTATGCGCAATCTTTGCCGGATTCTTTTTATAAGATTTATACAGATGTCCTTGCAAATCCAAATGCAAGTGCGGATTTTTATTTGACTCCGCAAGAAATGGAAAAAAATATTTCCCATTTTGTTTCAACTATTTTTAAGTATTTTGAAACAGAAAGAACACTCTTAAAAGAACAAGACACTCCACTTCACCAGTTATTTAATATCCTTGTCCAAAAAGAAATTAAATTACTTGAAGAATATTACACACAAAACAATCTCAATCTTTTTTTAAGTGTTGAAACCCCACATAAAGTTATTGTAAAACAATCCTCCGCTTGGAGCGATTCTGCTTTGCATCAAAAAAAGTTAATACAACTTGCTGCTTTAAGGGCTATTAACGCCTATTTGCTTTTTGGCAAACAAAACTACAAATACGAACTTGCCAGATTTGATTTAATCAGTATTTTTATGAATGCCAAAACAGATACAAGCATTTTATTGGATTTACAAATTCCTACCGGAGCTTATAAATATGTTCCATTTAATCCCGGTCAATTGGCAAGCAGAAACGAAAAATTTATTATTGCACTTGGTGAAATCGCAAAGAAAAAGAATTATCAATATACCTCTACACCGACAAATAATCCCTCTCCAAAACGCGGTGAAGATTCCGCACCGGTTAAACCATCTGTTTATGAATCTCCTTACGGCGCAGGTAGCGTTAGATAATAAAAAAATTTAGTCATATAAAAAGCCCCTTTTGTTTAAGGGGCTTTTTATTTTACGGGAAACAAACATTATAAACCGAAAGTTTTTTTACCTTCAGCAATTAAACTATCAAGATATTCCTGACTTCTAAAAGTTTCCGCATATAGTTTAATAATATTTTCCGTTCCGGAAGCACGCGCAAGCAACCAAGAATCTTTTAAATAGAATTTTATGCCGTCAGTATCTCTGACACGCAAAAGTTCCGAGCCGGCAAAACTTTTAAGTTCGGCAAAATCTTCCGCCTTTAAATTTTTGAACTTCTGTTTGATTTCGGGCAAAGCCGGTGTATCAACACGGGTATAATAAGATTTGCCGTAAATGGCTGTTAATTGCTCGTAAAGACCTGCAATATCCTGACCGGTTGCACACATAATTTCTAAGAGTAAACAAACTGCCAAAATGCCGTCTTTTTCGGTAACCCAATCGGTTACGGACATACCGGCGCTTTCTTCCCCTGCCATTAAAAGTTCTTTATTTAAAAGCCCGTCAACAAAATATTTAAAGCCGACATTAACTTCTTCAACCCCCATTTTATAATGCTCTGCAACTTTATCTAAAAGCATTGTCGTGCCAAGGGTACGGCCAACTTTTTTGGGGGCATTTTGTTCCGCTTTTTTGGCAAGATAATCAAACATTACGCACAAAGCATGGTTAGGCGGAATTAAGCCGCCTTTTTTTGTGGCACAACCAAAGCGGTCAGCATCAGGATCGCTGGCTCCGACAAAATCATAATCAGAATTTTTCACAAGTTCAATAAGGGGTCTCATCGGATAAATTGAAGAAGGATCCATTCTGATTTTTCCGTCGTGGTCAAGCGGAATAAAATGAAAATCAGGGTTTTGTTCGGTTTGGACAAGTTCAACATTTTTTAATTTATAGTGCTTTATAATAGTTTCGTAAAAAGGCAAACTTGCACCGCCAAGAGGAGTAATTGCCGCTTTAATATTACTTTTACGGATAATTTCAAAATTTATTTTTTTACCAAGAGCCTTTATATAAGGAGTAATAATATCGCAACTTTCAACAAGCCCTTTTGCACAGGCTTCTTCCAAAGATATTATTTTAATTTTTTCCGGATTTTCTAAATAGAAATTTGCCATTTCTTCTATTTTCTTTGTTAAAACGGCGGAAGCAGGCCCCCCGTTAGAAGGATTATATTTAAGGCCCATATCCTGAGGAGGATTATGGCTGGCTGTTCCGTTTAAAGCGGCACAAACCCTGCCCGATAAAATTTCAAAAGAAAAAACAGGCGTGGGAACGGCAATATCCGGCAAAACAACTTTTAAGCCGTTTGCGCTTAAAACCTGGGCGCAAATTTCCGCAGTGGCTCTGCTCATTAAACGGGTATCACCGCCAACAAGTATTTTACCTGTTAAGCCTTCTTCTTTATGAAGCGTTGCAACCGCTTGGGCAATTGCGCGTGCATGCAAGGCGCAAAAACCTGCCCCTAAAGAACCTCTGTGGCCGGAAGTGCCGAATTTAACTTTAGCAATTTCCCCTTTGGGATTTAAGAAATCTTTTTTTAATGCTTCCAAATCAATTTTTTCTTCACTTAAAGTGCCTGCTTTTTGATGAATCATAAGTCATCCTCCTCTTTTTTTATATAATATAATAAATGCAGACAAAAGAACAAGACTTTATTATCCAACAAAATATTTCCATGGCAGCTTATACTTCCTATAAAACAGGCGGCAATGCCCAGTATTTTTGTTTGCCTAAAAATATTGAAGAAATAAAAAAAGCCATAAATTTTGCAAAAGAAAAAAATCTTACCTTTAATATTTTAGGTCTTGGCACAAATATTTTAGTAGGAGATTTGGGAATCAGCGGCCTTGTTTGCTGCTTAAAAGATTTTGAAAATATAAAAATAGAAAACAATAAAGTTTATGCTTTAGCAGGAACACCGCTTGATAAAGTTATTTCTTCTTCTGTCTTAAACAATTTGGGCGGGCTTGAAAAACTTTCCGGCATACCGGGCAGCGTGGGCGGTGCTGTTTTTATGAACGCAGGCGCTTTTAACGGCGAAACTTGGGAAAATATTATTTCTATTGAAGTTCTAAAAGACGGCGAAGTTAAAACTATAAAAAAAGAAGAAGTTAAACCCTCTTACAGAAAAGTACTCGGACTTGAAAATTGTTTAATTTTAAGCGCTACTTGGGCTTTAAAAACACCGGCCGATAAAAATCTAAGAGAAGAAATTTTAGAAAAACGCAAACAAAAACAACCCTTGGAATATCCCTCCGCAGGAAGTGTTTTTAAAAGGCCGCAAGGCGATTATGCAAGCCGTTTAATTGATGTTTGCAATTTGCGAGGGCTTACTATCGGCGGAGCGCAAGTATCAAAAAAACACGCGGGCTTTATTATAAACTATAATAAAGCAACTGCCCAAGATATTAAAGATTTAATAAAAGAAGTACAAAAAATCGTCAAAGAAAAAACCGGATTTGCTCTGGAACTGGAACAAATACTTTGGGGTAAATTTAAAAATAGTTGACGAAATAAAAATAAAAAGATAAAATAAGTTTATAGAGATTTTAGGGGTTGTGGTGTAGCCTGGTCTAACACGCTGCCCTGTCAAGGCAGAGACCGCGGGTTCAAATCCCGTCAACCCCGAAGTTTTAAAAACCACTCACCACAAAGGAGTGGTTTTTTTATTTACCCCTTGTAAAGTTTAAGTTAATTATCAATAATATATATTGGAGGTGTTTTTATGAAAAGTAATGAGAAGAAAAAAAATAAAAAGATTTTTTATTTAAAAACAAGCGGCTATATATTACTGGTTTTGTTTGTTATTTTTCTTTCTTTGCCCTTAATTTTTCAAGAAGAGTACGAAACTACACCAGAAGACACAAAACAATCTGCCACTTTGCCTTTTAAAACAGAAAACCCTTTTACCGAATATATCAGATTGTTTAAAGATTTTTATAATCCTAATAAAGTCATAAAAAAAGGAACAAAACATTTTAACCAAACAGAAAATATTTTAGTTGCCAAGAACACCCCGAACGAAACTTCTAATGAGGTTGTTTACGAAGAAGAACCGCCCGTTTTAGACAAAACCAGAAACTCCGTAGAAAATCCTTATGTGGCGAATGCAAAAAGTTATTATAATTATTCTTTTGATGAAGAAAAAGAAATTATGGATTTGATTGAAGAAGCAGAAAACCAGACACCTTTCGTAGAACAAAAAACTTTTGAAGATTTTGCAATGGAAGGTCTTTACGATACTTCCCATACAGATCCTTATGAAGTTAAACAAGCAGCAAAAGAAAATCTTTTTGGTATTATTTCCCCTATAAAATTGCCGGTTTTTACGCCTAAGCAAAATACGGAGCGTATGCTTGCAAGCAATATTTTTTCTAATGAAACGGAAAAAACTGACTTTTCATACAATAACAATATTTTAGAAGCAAGAAATACAAGTTCAAAACCGCGTTCATTTACTCCAAGAGAGTATAAAACCATGCAGGCTGCCGCAAATAATTCCTTTTACGATTATGGTTCTTTGAATAGTTTTAATTATAATAATCCTTTAGTGGATACAATAAATATTAGCGGCCTTAATTTTGAAGATCAGGTGCAATTAGTTTCCGGCAGATTGTATTCTATACATCAAACAAATACACAAAATACTGCAAATAATTCCGGCACAGATCCCAACACAAATGGAAACACAAATAACGGAACAAATAATAAACCTAACGGGCATAATAACCACCATCCAAACCGCCCTCCTTTACCGCCGGGGCCTCCGGCAGATACTTTTAATCCGGCCTTATGGGATACTAATGTAACAGAATCTTGCGAAGGCGCTCCTGAAAATACGATGCTTGAAACTAACGAAGCCCCTATCTCGTTAAATTGGTTTGGTATAGGAGAAGAACAACCACATGCACAACCACAAGAACCTATACAACTACAAAAACAAGACTCTTCAAACACAGAGGTACAAAGTACAGAAGTACAAAATACAGGCAATCAAGAAAATACTAACCCAGATAAAATTGATACTTGTACTTCTGAATCTGTGGAAAAACTTGATAGAGTGAACTCCGAAATGCAGAAAAATCATAATTACTTTATTGTATCAGGCAGATATAGAGGTAAAATAATGATTCCTGCCATGTCATCTTTACCGGATAGAGTCTTAACTACAACAATGACTTCCGATGCTAATGAATTGCTTAATATGCCGGCAGAATTAAGCGGTAACAATCTAGCCCAAAATACCGAGAAAACGGAGTTTGAGTTCGTTTCCGCTTTAAAACCGCAAATCTTTGACCAAATTATGAAGGACGATAAAACTATTTTACTTTCCGTTGATGAAGAAGATTTAAGAAGATACCCTAATAAGACAATTTTAATTAAAAGCGGTGAAATTGAAACTTATACCGGCGCAAATAAAATTATCAAAGATATTAACGATTTCCCCGCCAAATTAGAAGAATTAAAAAAGGCTCAGGAAATAAAAGAACAACAAGATAAAGAACAAAAAACACAAGATTTAAAAGAAAATATAGAATCTTTAATGTAAATTATGAAAATAAAAATAGATTTAAGTAATCTAGAAAAGTGTTTGCCCAAAAATATAAGCCCACAAAAAAAAGATGAGTTTAAAACTTTGTTTTACTCTAAAATGGCTCTTGCCATGCATGAAATAAGCCGGGGTAAAACGGCAAGTTTTCCTAAAGCGCCTTTTTGGGGACCGGCTTGGCTTAATATATGGTACACCCCTGGCGTAAGTGCGCCGACATTGGCTATAAAAAAACAGGAAAATTTATCTTATACCTTAACAAACAGAGCAAGCAAAGTCGCCGTTATCAGCGACGGAACCCGCGTTTTAGGCCTTGGCAATTGCGGGCCTAAAGCAGCCCTTGCCGTTATGGAAGGTAAAGCCCTTTTGATGAATACCCTTGGCGCAGTAGAAGCCGAGGCTTTATGTATAGATTCGCGTGATGAAAACGGGCAAAATAATCCCGATAAAATTATTGCTTTTGCCAATATGGTAAGCCCTTCTTACAGCGCAATTAACTTAGAAGATATAAGCCAGCCAAACTGCTATAAAGTTTTAGATACTTTAAGGGAAATTTGCCCTATCCCCGTATGGCATGATGACGCCCAGGGAACAGCCTGTATCACTTGTGCAGCCTTGATAAATGCCCTAAAAGTTGCCGGTAAAAAAATTGATAAAATAAAAATAATTTTATTTGGTGCAGGTGCTGCAAATACAAGTATTGCAAGTTTCCTTTTTGCTCTTGGCGCAGATGCCAAAAAGATGATTTTATTTGACTCAAAAGGGCCTTTGCATAAAAACAGAATAGATTTAAAAAATAATCCTAATTATTATAAACAATGGGGTTTATGTCAAAAAACTAATTTTGCAAATATCGCAACTAAGGAAGAGGCTTTTAAAGATGCAGATGTTTTAATTGCTTTTTCAAGACCGGGACCGGATATAATTTCCCCCGATTTAATTAAACTTATGAACAAAAAAGCAATTGTTTTTGCTTGCGCAAATCCCGTGCCGGAAATTTACCCAGAGCAAGCCCTTGAAGCAGGCGCTTTTATAGTGGGAACAGGCAGGGGTGATTTTGAAAATCAAATAAATAATTCCCTTTGTTTTCCTGGTATTTTAAAAGGCGTTTTGCTTTGCGGAGCAAAAAAAATAACCGATACCATGGCACTTGCCGCAGCAAAAGCAATTGCCAAAAGAGCGCAAGACACTACTTTAAACCAACATCATATTTTGCCTGATAAAACCGATATGGAAATTTATCCTTTGCAGGCTGCCGCTGTTGTTAAGCAAGCCCAAAAAGAAGGTCTTGCAACTATAAAAATTTCAGAAAAAAAAGTTTACGCCCAAGTAAAGCAAGAAATGATTATGCGTAAAAAAATTAACGCTTTACTTATAAAAAGCGGCTTCATTAAAAAGCCTTCCCAAAAGTTAATAGAGCAAATTTTTAAACAAACTTTAAAGGAAGTTTTATGAGAATAATTGAAGCGAAAAAAATCACAAGCATTATAAGTAAAATGTGCATAAAAGCAGCGCACAATTTGCCAAGTGATGTTTTGCTCGCTATAAAAAAATCTTATAAACAGGAAAGTGGTCTTGCTAAACATATAAATTCTTTAATGCTTGAGAATGCAAAAATAGCAAAAAAGGAACTTTACCCCCTTTGCCAAGATACCGGAACAGCAGTTTTGTTTATGGAAATAGGCAGCGAAGTTTTTATTAAAGGTGATATTACAGAAGCAATTTACGACGGCGTAAAACAAGGATATAAAGAAGGGTTTTTAAGAAAATCTATCGTAAAAGATCCTCTCTTTAAACGACAGAACACAAATGATAACACTCCGCCCATTATTCATTATTCTTTTAAAAAAGGAGACAAAATAAAAATTTCTCTTTTACTTAAAGGAGCCGGTTCGGAAAATAAAAGCACTTTAAAAATGTTTGCCCCAAGCGCAAGTTTACAAGACATAAAAGATTTTATTATCAGTTCCGTTAAAAATGCCGGAGCAAGTGCCTGCCCGCCTTTTATTGTCGGTATAGGTATAGGCGGTAATTTTGAAACTTGTGCGTATCTTGCAAAAAAAGCCTTGCTTAGAAAAATAAATACTTTTAATAAAAATAAATCTTATAATGAACTAGAAAAAGATTTACTTAAAGAAATAAATAAAACAAAAATCGGCCCGCAAGGCCTTGGCGGCAAAATCAGTGCTCTTGGAGTTTTTATTGAACAAGAACCTTGCCACACCGCAAGTTTACCTGTTGCGGTAAATATAAGTTGCCATGTTTCAAGGCATATAACAGAGGTTTTATAATGCATTTAAACACGCCCTTAACTTTGGAAAAAATAAAAAATATAAAAGCCGGCCAACAAATTTTTTTAAGCGGAACAATTTTTTCCATGCGCGATAAAGCCCACAAAAAAATGGTGGAAGAAGATTTTTACCCTTTAAATTTAAAAAACCAAATAATCTTTTATATGGGGCCTTCTCCGACGAGACCAGGCCGCAAAAGCGGCAGTTGTGGGCCCACTACCAGCGCCCGTATGGATAAATGGACGCCAACTTTTATTAAAAAAACGGGTATAATTGGTATTATAGGCAAAGGTGAGCGCAGCCAGGCTGTTAAACAGGCTATGAAAGGCAGCGTTCTTTACCTTGTTGCTTTTGGCGGGCTTGGCGCTTTATATGCAAAAAGTGTCAAGAAAAGCCAAGTTGTGCTTTTTAAAGAACTCGGCTGTGAAGCCGTTTATAAACTTGAAGTTGAAAATATGCCTCTTATAGTGGCACAAAATATTAAAGGAGAATCTATATTATGAAAAAACTAAAATATTTAACTTTGCTTTTAGGAGTAACTCTTTGCTTTGGTGCTTGCTTAGGTTCTAATGCAAGAAACCAATCCGCAAAAGATAAATCAATGGAAAATCAAGATAATTCTTATAACCGCTCTAAAAAGGCTTCCTATGAAAATAAACTAAGATATTCCGCTTTTGCGCCGTTCTTATATGACGATAAGTTTTATGCCTATTATTCTTTGGCATATACTCCTTCTAACCCGGATAAAAAAGGTTATAGCGAAGCCGTCTTGAAAAACGGACCTAAAGCAGGTGAAACTATCCGCACTAAAAATATTATTTACAAAACCAAAGCAGCCAAAGCCGAAGATTTAAAAAAGGGACAAGTCGTCTTAGTAAACCACTGGAATCCAAAAGAACTTGATGATAATGCCCGCATAGATATTTGGCGCAAAGGTATTGTTTATAATTTAGACGAAGTTGAAGACGGAAAAGTTATGCTTGAGTTTCCTCACGACCAAAATGACTTTATGGCAACTAAGGAAACTTATCTTTTGCAAAATATCCGTTTAATTGTAAAACCGGTTCTTAAAGATCCAAGGAATTTTATTGATTAAAATGACAAAAAAACTATTATTTATTTTTTCTTTTGTGTTGATGGCGGGCTTTTTAAATGCTACACGCTTGGAAGAATATTTAATAGATACTCCTACGGCAAAAGTTGCCCCTGTTAAGACTATTGCTTCAACAAGCCGTATTTTTACTGAAGGCGGACTTATGACTTCTTTTTCTTTTATTCCTTTAAACCGCCTTTTAATAGGAACGACTTTAACCTTGGAGCATATTGTCGGTACCAATGACCAAGATATAAAATTACTAACGCCGTCTTTGCAGTTAAAATATCAACTTTTTGACGGAACTGAAACTTGGCCTATGCTTGCTTTGGGTTTTGATAATCAAGGTTTTTATTATGACCACGAAGAAGAAGAATATTTACAAAAAGCAAAAGGACTTTATTTGGCAGCAACAAAGGAACTTTTTACCGAAGGTTTATTACTTAATTTAGGCGTAAATATCTCAACTGACGGCTTTGAATTTGATAAGGTTTATGGCTATACTGCTTTAAATTATAATGTTGCTGATTTATTTGCTTTAATGGTGGAATGGGATAATTTAAGAAATATAATAAAAGAATCCCGCTTAAATGCGGGAATAAGATTTTATATCGTAGATTTTTTTGCGCTTGATTTTGCTGTCAGAAACTGCAACAATAAAGCCGAAAGGATCTTGCAACTGAGATATAATTACACTTTTTAAGGGGTCATCTTTATGGCAGAAAAAGTTCAAAGAAAGATAATCTTTATTAAAAAAGGTTTCCAATTAAAAATTATTGCATTTGTTATGCTATGCTCGCTTTTTGCAACGGCTTTAATAACTTATGAATTTTTGTCGCTTTTACAAGAAATCTTTGCCAAACATCCTGCCTTATTGCAAAGTATTTTTGAAGAAGGCTCTTCTTTATTTTTATTATTCTTAATAAAAATTGTAATTTGTTTTATTATAATTTTACTTTTTACCGCCCTTTTGACAAATAAAATCGCAGGACCGATTTATCGCTTTGAACAAGCCTTAAAACAAGTGGCAAAAGGCGACAGGAAAGTGCGTGTTGCCTTAAGACAAGGTGATGCTTTAAGAGATTTAGAAAAAGAATTTAATAATATGATGACTTTCTTGGATAATAATGAAAATACTTCCGAAGAAAAGAAAGAGGAGAAAAAATAATGAAAAAGTTTTTAGTTTTTTGTCTTACCTTGGGACTTAGTTTAAGCGCTTTTGCCCAGCAATACAGAATAAAATATACCACCGATGATAAAGACCCTCTTTCTTTAGAAAATGCTATCCGCCTTGCTATTGAAAATAATTATCAATTACTTTTAACCGAACAGGATGTTATTATTGCCGAGCAGAAAGTAAAAGAGGCAAAATTTTTATACTTGCCGAGAATAAGTTTAAACGCTTCTGCAACGGCTTATAATTTAGATTATCCGACGATTATTCCAGAAAACTTGGGGCTTCGTTTTATTAACCAAGAAGACGGACACGAAAATAAAGATTTATTTTACGGCGCAGGCGTAAGTGCAATACAATATCTTTATACCGGCGGCAGAACAAGCAGCACAGTTAGCCTTGCAAAAGCAACTTTAAAAGAGGCTCTTAGCCGTTATGAAGCCGTTAAAAGCCAAACTATTTTTGAAGTTAAAGAGGCTTTCTTTACTTCACTTTTCTTGCAAAAGAAAAAAGAACTCTCAGATGAAGTTTCCGAAAAACTTTTAAAAATTTTAAATAGAAAAAATACTAAAACATGGGAAAATATTTTAGTTAAATCGGAAGTTGCAAAAATAAATTCCGATAAAAACTTTATTGAAGAAGAAATAAAAACCGCTAACTTATCCCTTTTAAAAACTTTAAATAAAGAACTTAACAATACTCTTTTTATCCAAGGTGATTTTGAATTTAGTCCCATAGAAGCAGATTTAAAAAAATTAACTCTTTGGGCTATGGAATTTAGACCGGAACTTAAAAGCGCACTTTATAAACTGGAAATGGATAATATCTCTGTAAATCTTTCCCTTGCAAGAAGATACCCCGATATTATCTTGGGGGCTTCTTATGATCGTTTGGGTTTAAATAATTTCCAAGATGAAAATATGCAAATTACCCTGGCTTTAAAATTGCCTTTGGGATATGATTATGCAAGCCAAATCAAACAAAAACGCGCAGAACAAAGACAGACCATTTTAAAACAGGCAGAAATTGAAGACCAAATCCGCATTGAAGTTGCCCAAGCCTATAATAAACTTATGTTTTGGCAAGAAGAAGCAAAAATCCGCCAAAACGCTTGGGAAGAAATCAATAGAGAAATGGCAAAACTTAATTTTAGTAATATAACTAAAGAAGAAGCAGTTAAAGTTTATGAATATTATTATAAATCCGGCGTGCAATATTTAGAAGGCATACGCCAACATTTAATTGCCTTAGCGGAACTTGAACTTGCCGTAGGCCAAGATATTCGTTAAAAATGAAGAAATTATTTTTTTGTCTAGTTATTTTATGTTTAGCAATAAATTCCTTTGCTTTATCCGCTAAAGAGGAAGATACCATTGCGCGCGATTTTTTATGGCGGGAATTTGTTTTGCTGCCTAAAGAAAAAAGACCGCAAATCGGCGTTACACTTTCTGCCGGCGGACTTAGAGGTTTTTCCCATGTAGGCACTATGGATGTTTTAATGCAAAGCGGTCTGCCTATTGATTATATGACAGGTACTTCTATGGGGTGTATCGTAGGTGCGCTTTTTAGTGCCGGCGTCAGCCGTGAGCGCATGCGTAATTTGGCAAGCGATTTGCCTCTTTCTGCTTTATCAAGCGATTTAAACTTAATAGGTGCTTTAAAATTTTTACTTAATGACCGCCTTTTTTCTTCCGAAAAATTCCAAAAATTTATTGATTCTGAAATCGGCGGTGTTTATTATGAAGATTTAAATATCCCTTTTGCCTGCGTTTCCGCAGATATTAAAACAGGCGAAAAAATTGTTTTTGACAGCGGCCCTGTGGCACGCGGCGTTAGGGCAAGTATGAATCTGCCCGGCATTTTTGCCCCGGTTGAATACCGCCAACGCTTTTTGGTTGACGGCGGTGTAGTTGATTATATGCCTGTTGATATTGTTCGCGAAATGGGGGCAGATTGGGTACTTGCCGTTTTTGCCTTACCTGATTATTCTCAAAATGTACCTTCAACTATTATGGGTTATGTTTTAAGAACGGCCGATTTAAGAGGCGCTTACTTAACCACAAATGCCGAAAAAAACGCAAATTTTGTAATAACCTCAAGAGTCGGCGATATTAAGGCAACAGATACAAAACAAACTTTAAGAGCCGTTGAAATAGGAGCAAAAGATACCATAAAAGCCCTTGCCGCTTTAAAGGAAAACCTTCTTTTGTTTAGTGTTGATTATGTATTTAAATAGAATTTTAGTTTTAATATCCTTTTTATTTTTAACGCTTAATACCAATGCTTTTTTAGGCCTTGAAAAAAGAAGCGAACAAAAAGAACTCTTGGCAAAAGCACGTGCGGAATTTGCTGCGGGTAACTATCAGGAAACTATAAAACTGATGAAAGATTTTACCCTAAAAGATGCCCCCAAAAGAAGAATAAAAAGGGCTTATGATTTAATTGCAAAATCCTATATCGCTATGCAAGAATATGATAAAGCCCTACTGACTTTAAACGAGGCTTTGGAATTTTATCCAAAAGATTTAGATTTACGCTTAAGCCTGGCAGAAGTTTATTTTTTATGTGATTTAAATAGCCGCGCTATTGAAGAATATACCTATATTTTAGAACAAGATAAAAATAATGCAAAAGCAAATTTGGGGCTTGCCCGTGCTATGTTAAAAGAAGGTGTTTACGGCAAGGCTTGCAATTATTTTAAACAATATGTTGATTTGACCGATACAAAAGATGCTTCTGTTTATTATGACTATGCAAAAAGTCATTACCTTGCCAATAACTTTGCTCCGGCTTTGGAACTTGCGTTGATTTCTTTTGAGCATGAGCCTTCCGCAGATACAAAACTTTTAATTGCAAAAATATATAGAAGCCAAAATAAAATAGATAAGGCTATCCAAACCATAAGAGATGCATGGCTTATGGATATTAACAAAGAAGATACTTTTTTAACTTATGCCCTGTGGCTTGCTTATGATAAGAAAACTGCCGACCAGGGGCTTGAAATGGCTTGGGATTATCTCAGTAATCACCCAAAAAACCGCTTAGCCTTGTTTATTGAATATGTTTCTTATACAAGACTGGGTAAAAACAAAAAAGCCCAAGAAACACTAAAAGAAATAGAATCTTTGGGCGGTAAGGGTTTTATTGATACTTTAGCCCATAAATTGTTGGAAAACACAAAATCTTAAATACTAGAAAAAATCGGACAAATAAAAAGACTCCGGGACTAGGACTCGAACCTAGACTAAACGCTCCAGAGGCGCTTGTGCTACCATTACACCATCCCGGAATCTGAAAGATTATATACTTCTATTTTACCATTTTTGAGTTTTACTTGCCAGAGTATAAATAAAAATCCCCCGCTTTTATGCAGGGGATTTTATTTGTTTATTCTAAATCAAATTAGAAATAGAATCTGCCGACCAAAGCACCACCAATGCCGCTGCGATCAGTTTCATAGCCGCTCTTTTTAAGTTTTGCGCCGATATTATATCTGCCTTCTAAACCTAAAGCAAAAAGTTGGCTGAATCTATATTCTGCGCCGGCAACGATGTGCGGGAAGAATTTGCTTTTATGTTCTTTATCAAAACCTGTTATTTTAACTTCGGTGTTAATATAAGTTAAACCGGCACCGGCATAATAACTGAAAGCCTTTACGCCTTTATCCCATCTGTAATAAACGGTAAGGGGAACAGCATAAGTTGATTCTGTTGCTTTGCTGGAACCGATTTTAAGTTCATTATCGCCATATCCGTCAATGCCGAATCTTAAACCAAGTTTGTTGTTTTCTTGTATATCCCATTCGTATTGACCTTCAATACCAAAGAACATGGCATTTTCTTCCAAAGTGCCGGAAGTATGCATATCTTTTAATGTTTTAGGGTCGTTTTGACCTGCACCAAGTTTAAGACCTAAGCCCCAATTTCCGGCAAAAGCGGCGGAGGCGACAAATACTGCGAGTACTGCTAAAGTAAGTTTTTTCATTTACTTCTCCTTTTTGTTAAGATAATAAATAAATCATAACAAAAATATTTTCCATTAGCAATATTTTTTATAGTTTTTCTTTTTATGTATAATTATTATATGGGAAAAGTGCAAAATTCTATCGGTATTTTTGATTCCGGCTTGGGCGGACTGACAATTTTAAAAGAAGTCCGCAAAGTTATGCCGCGCGAAAATATTATTTATTTCGGAGATAGCGCCCATGTGCCTTATGGCTCAAAATCAAAAGAAACGGTTAGCCAGTTTTCGCTTGATATAGCAAAGTTTTTGGAATCAAAAAAAGTTAAACTTATTTTAGTTGCCTGCAATACGGCTTCGGCCTTGGCTTTGGATACTTTACAAAAACATATTTCCGTGCCGATTTTAGGTGTTATTACCCCCGGCGCAAAAGCCGCAATACAAGCAAATAATAAAAATATTTTTGTTATCGGAACACGCGCCACAATTACAAGCAAAGCCTATGAAAAAGAAATAAAGAAACTAGATAAAAAGACCAGCGTAAAACAAATTGCCTGCCCGCTTTTTGTGCCTTTAATAGAAGAAGGCCTCGCATACGATAAAATAACCAAATTAACGATAGAAAAATATCTGGCCGAAGTTAAAAAGTTCGGGTCTTGCACTTTGATTTTAGGCTGCACACATTACCCCGTTTTAAAAAATAACATAGCAAAGTTTTTGCCTAAAGCCGTTTTGGTTGATTCCGCAAAAGAAATTACCAAAGAAGCAAAAAAATTGCTTGAAAAAGAAAATCTTTTAAATAAAACAGGCAAAGGTAAACTTGAACTTTTTGTAAGCGACAGCCCGGAAAATTTTTCCAAACAGGCAAAAACAATTTTGGGGTTTAATTTAAAAGCAAAGGAAATAAGATTTTATATATGAAAAGAATTTACGACGATGAAAGAATGTTGGAATCCGGCTTTATAGGCGGCACTTTATCAAAAGATTTCGGTAATGCAAGAGAACCCCAAATCGCTAAAAAAATTTTTGAAGAATTACACTTGCCCACCTCTAAAATGCTAGGGTTTAAACAGGAACATACGGACACAATTATTTCTATTACCACAGAAGAAGAACTTGCCGCTTATAAAGCAGAGAAAGAACATATCGCAGATGCCTGGCTTATCGGTTTAAATAATACGGGCGCAATGATTTTAACCGCAGATTGCGTGCCTTTGTTTTTGTGGGATGAACAGGGCAAATATATCGGTCTTGCCCACTGCGGTTGGCGCGGAATTGTTAAAAAATTGCCGCAAAAACTTGCCTGTTTAATTAAACAAAAAGATAAAGAGGCAAAACTTTTAGCCTATATCGGCCCGCATATTGAAAAATGCTGCTTTGAAGTTAAAGAAGATGTGGCGAGTCAATTTTCCAAAGAATGTTTAATTAAAAAAGACGGCAAAATTTTTGTTGATTTAACTAAAGAAATTGTTTTACAACTTATGCAAGAAGGCGTTGACCCGCTTAAAATTAAACGCGGCTGCCATTGCACCTGCACTTGCTGTAACGCGCAGGATTTCTTTTCTTTCAGACGGACGAAACAAAAAGATAGTTTAATGTCTTTTATATATAAAACTGGCCGATAAAGGCTTTGTTAACCGGCCCGGCCATTAAAATTTCGCCGTCTTTATATTCAATTTCAAGCGTGCCGCCGGGCATAACAATTTTGGCTTTATTTGAAGAAAGCCCTTTCTTATAGGCCGCCGCTAAAGTGGCACTTGCCCCGCTGCCGCAGGCCTGAGTAATACCTGCACCGCGTTCCCAAATACGCATAAGGATTTTATCCGGGCTTACGACTTGCGCAAATTCAACATTTGTTCTGTTTACAAAAATAGGGTGATTTTCCACCAAAGGCCCAAGTTTAGCCAAATCAACTTTTTCAATATCATCAACAAAAAAGACCGCATGCGGATTGCCCATAGAAACGCAATAAGCACTCATCCCCGGCAAAATACCGGTTAAATTAGAGGTATCTCTTTCTTCGGCCAAGCCGATACCCTGCCAAGAAAAATCCGGCGCGCCCATATTAACTTTTATTTGCCTATCCTGATAGGCTTTTAAAATTTTGCCTTTAGGCGCTTCAATAAGAACTTCGTTTCTGGAAGGAACTTCTTCAAAAATTAAACTTGCGATACAGCGCGAACCATTACCGCAAGCACCGGCTAAAGAGCCGTCTTTATTATAAATTGTCATCTTAACATCTGCTTTGTCTGATTTAGTTAAAATGAAAAGTTGGTCAAAACCGATACCGGTTCTGCGGTTTGCTATTTTATCTATTTCAGAAGGAGTTAAAATAACATTTTCTTTTGTTCTGCGGCAATCAATGATAACAAAATCATTGCCAAGGCCGTCCATTTTTATAAAAGGTATCGCTCTCATAATTTTTTTATACGCTCCAAAGCCTTTAAAGTATTTTCTCTTGAACCAAAAGCGGTAAGCCTGAAATAGCCCTGCCCGCCTTGCCCAAAACCGCTGCCGGGTGTGCCGACGACGGCGCATTTATTTAAAAGTTCATCAAAAAATTGCCAGGAATCTTTGCCAACTTCAAGCCAGATATATGGGGCATTTTCCCCGCCATAAACTTTAAATTTTTTACTAAGTTCTTCTTTAATAATTTTAGCATTTTGCATATAATAGGCAATCATTTCTTTTATTTCTTTTTGGCCTTGCGGCGTGTAAATTGCCTCTGCTGCTCTTTGAACAATATAAGAAACGCCGTTGAACTTTGTTGTGTGTCTTCTGCGCCATAAAGGATTTAACTGAACAGGCCCTTTAGGACTTTGACCTTTTAACTCAAGCGGAATAACCATATAAGCGCATCTAAGACCGGTAAAACCTGCCGTCTTGGAAAAAGAACGGATTTCAATTGCAACTTCCTTTGCGCCCTCAACCTCATAAATTGAACGCGGCAAAGAAGAATCTTGGATATATTCCTTATAAGCGCTGTCAAAAATTATCAGAGAATTGTTTTTCTTTGCATAGGCAACCCAATCTTTTAACTGCTGATGAGTTAAAACGCTGCCTGTCGGATTATTTGGAGAGCAAATATAAATAATATCGGCTTTATAATCCGGCACTTTGGGAATAAAATTATTTTCTGCCGTGCAAATAAGTTTTTGCACTTTACGCCCGGCCATAATATTTGTATCAAGGTAAACCGGATAAACGGGGTCGCAAACTATAACGCTATTATTGACAGATAAAATTTCCTGAATATTGCCGACATCACATTTTGCGCCATCTGAAACGAAAACTTCTTCTTTAGATAAATTGATACCAAGGGGTTTATAGTCGCCTTCAATAATGGCATTAAGCAAAAAATCATAGCCTTGCTCTGGGCCATAACCGCGGAAAGTTTCTTTTTGACCCATCTCTTTACTTGCTTTTATAAGGGCTTCAATACAAACTTGCGGCAAAGGCAAAGTAACATCACCTATACCGAGGGAAATAACTTCCTTTTCAGGATTATCCTTTTTGAACTGGGCTACTCTTTTTGCTATCATAGGAAAAAGATAACTTTGTTCTAAATTTAAATAATTATCATTTATCAGCATAGTAATAGTATATAAATTTATGAAGAAAATTTTTATAGTTTTATTTTTATTTATTTTAGGGGCCTGCGCTAAAAAAGAAATAACAAACTATCCGCCAAAGCAAGGCCCTATTGTTGCCTTCGGAGATAGTATAACTTACGGCTATGAAGTAGCGGCCCAAGATGCTTACCCCGCTTTGCTTGAAAAAATGTGGCAAAAGGAAGTTATAAATTTAGGTGTTTCCGGCGACACTTCTTTGACGGCTTTAAAAAGATTGGAAGAATTAAAACCTTTAGAGCCCTCTTTTGTTCTGATTGAATTTGGCGGAAATGATTTTTTAAAAAAAGTGCCGCATGAGCAAACACAAAAAGCATTTGAAGATATTGTTGACTATGTCCATTCTTTAGGAGCAGTTGCCGTCTTAATTGATACCGGCGGTAATGGCCCTATGGGGGCTTATACAAAAATAAATAAAAAAATCTCTAAAGAGAAGAAAACATTGTTCGTAAAAGGTATTATGAACGGCATTTTTACTAACAGGACTTTAAAAGTGGATGCTATCCATCCAAACGAAAAAGGCCACAAAATAATTGCCGATAGAATTGATAAAACCTTAAGCCCTTATCTTTAAAACATTGAGCCTGTTAAAAGACCGGAATATAACTCCGTAATACTTTTGACCGCTATATAAAACTTATAGCAGAACAACGCGGAAACCAAAAGAATTAAAATAGTATTGATAATTTTTGCCTTTTTACTTATTGTAGGAGATTTATATAAAAACCATAAACAAAAAGGCCCTATTACAAAAAGTAATATCCAAACGCCCCATATATGATAATACCAGGAAATATAACTGCCCTGTCCGGCGCCGCAAAAGCGGCAATAATTATCATTATTATCAATTTCTTTTTTGCAGCGATAACAAATCATAAATCTATTCCCCTTGATCTTAAAGAAACCTTTATTTTTGAACGAGCACGGGCTGTTTTTGCGGCTTCAAGCCATTGTTTTGAAGGCAAAATATTTTTGCGGGTTTGTATAGTGCAAATATCCCCGCTTTTTAACTCGCTGTTCATTTTAACCATTTTGCCGTTTACAAGAGCGCCAGCATAATGGTCGCCGATTTCGGTATGGATGCTATAAGCAAAATCTAAAGGCGTAGCGTGTTCCGGCAGAACTTTAACTTCGCCTTTTGGAGTAAATACAAAAATTTGGCTTAAGTTTATATCGGTTTGGAAACTTTCAATAAACTCTCTTGGGGCAGTTAAATCGCGCTGCCACTCTATCCATTGGCGTATCCAGTTAAGTTTTTCGTCAAAATGGGGATCTTCTTTTGTGCCCAGTTTATAACGCCAATGCGCCGCGATACCATATTCGCAAGTGCGGTGCATTTCCTCGGTTCGGATTTGAACTTCTATTAACTGGCCTTCATAAAAAACGGTTGTATGAATACTTTGATACATATTCATTTTAGGCATAGCAATATAATCGGTAAAAGTGCCGCTGACCGGTTTAAAATTAGCATGCAAAGCGCCAAGGGCTCTATAACAATCAAGTTTACTTTCCGTTATAATACGCACACCAAGCAAATCTTGAATTTGTTCAAAAGTAATATTTTGTTTTATTATTTTTCTATAAATAGAATAATAGTTTTTTACCCTTGAAAGTAAGCGGTGCGGAATTTGCTCTTTTACCAAAAC
>Ga0265299_10000504_pt1 | contig 48572 bp, 32 predicted proteins | sample AusTroGonzalo_MG_4_FD_193485 | JGI IMG/M metagenome (GOLD analysis project Ga0265299, IMG submission 193485) | Bovine rumen microbial communities from tropical cattle in Woodstock, Queensland, Australia - Gonzalo_02 | ecosystem: Host-associated > Mammals > Digestive system > Stomach > Rumen ...
TGCAAAGACCACGACTTCGAACCGAACATCCTTAACAGCGCCGTCACTGGCTACGGTGAAAATTTGTTAAAAACAGCCTTCGGGCTGCACCACGGCGTGGTAGAGACCATGGCCCACTACTTGGGAGCGAAGAAAGTCTCCCCCGATGTCTCCTTCATTCTCGACATCGGCGGTCAGGATATGAAAGCTATCTTTGTTGAAAATCAGGCGATTAGAAGACTGGAAATCAACGAAGCTTGCTCATCTGGCTGCGGCTCCTTCATCGAGACGTTCGCCAAGATGTTGGGTTACTCGGTGGCCGACTTCGCCCGCATCGCCTGCGAGGCGAAGCACCCTTACGACTTGGGCACCCGATGCACCGTCTTTATGAACTCCAAAGTGAAACAGGCTATGCGCGAGGGCACTTCCGCTGAGGACATCTCCGCCGGATTCGCCTACTCGGTCATCAAGAACTGCCTGTTCAAAGTGTTAAAATTACGAAAAATCGAGGAACTGGGCGACCATTTAGTGGTACAAGGCGGCACCTTCAAGAACCTCGCGGTGGTGCGGGCGTTGGAGCTGCTCACCAGCAAGGAGGTCCGTTTTGCCGACATTCCCGAACTGATGGGGGCCTACGGTTGCGCCCTCTTCGCCCGCGAACAGGCCGTCACCAAGGTGCTGACCCTCGACGAACTGCTTTCCATCCAGCAATTTGAGAACAAACAGCAGGTGTGCCCCGGCTGCCCCAACCACTGCACCGTGTTGGAGTACCATTTCTCCAACGGGCAGACGTTCTATGCCGGCAACAACTGCGAGAAAGTCTATACCAACCACACGGAAGTCCAACAGAAGGGATTCAACCAGCATCACCGGCGGCTGAAAATGCTCTACCGACGGCCGATGTTGAACGAGGCGGGCGGCAAGCCGGTCATCGGCATCCCGCGCGCGCTCGGCATGTTCGAACTCTACCCCTTCTGGCACACACTTTTCCGCACCTGCGGCATCCGCACCGTGCTCTCCTCCCCTTCCACCGTGAAGCAGTACGAGAAGGGCATCCACACAGTGATGAGCGAGAACATCTGCTTCCCCGCCAAGCTGATGCACGGCCACATCTATGACCTCGCGCGCCAGAAAGTGGACCGCATCTTCTACCCTTACATCGTGATGGAGGCGCCGTCGGACAGCGCAGCCCGCAACAGCTACAACTGTCCCATCGTGGCTGGTTACTCCGACGTCATCCGCAACGCCATCGATACAGAGGAGCGTTTCGGCATCCCCACCGACGCGCCCATCATCTCCATGAACAACGAAGACTTCCTGCGAAAAGGCTGTCGAAAGTACCTGAAAACTCTGGGTATAGACAAGAAAACGGCAGATCAAGCCATCGACAAGGCCATCGTTGCGCAGCAGGAATACATCGAAGAGTTGCATACGGAGGCCACCGAGATTGTGACCAAAGCGAAACAGGAAGGCCGCATGGTGGTCGTCCTCGCAGGCCGTCCCTACCACTCCGACCCGCTCATCCAGCATAAAGTTTCCGACTGTATCGCCGACATGGGCATCGACGTGGTGACGGAATTTGTGGCCGGCGATGCCGACAAAGCCGTCTACAACGAGCTGATGGCCGTCACCCAGTGGACCTACCCCAACCGCGTCTTCAAGGCGGCGCACTATGTAGCCAACAGTTCCGACAACGTGCATTTTATGATGATTACCTCCTTCGGCTGCGGCCCGGATGCGTTCATCATCGACGAAGTCCACGACATCCTCGACCGCAAGGGCAAGAGTTTCACGCTGCTGAAAGTTGATGACGTCAACAACATCGGGTCGCTGCACCTGCGCGTCCGCTCGATGGTCGAGAGTCTCAAGTTCAGCCACCAGGAGAAGGTGGACAAACCGTTCGTCACCACCCCACCCTTCATGCCTGCCGACCGTCGCCGTACCATCCTCGCCCCCTATTTCGCGGGTGGCTACTCGGAATTCGTCCCGACAGTCTTCAAAATGGCCGGCTACAACATGATTACGATGCCGCTCGATGACAAGGAGAGCGTCGAATTGGGGCTGCAGTACGCCAACAACGAGGTCTGCTACCCCGCCACCATCGTGGTGGGCAGCCTGCTGAAGGCACTAAAGAGCGGCAAATACAACTTGGACGACACCGCCGTCATTATCACGCAGACGGGCGGTCAATGCCGTGCCACCAACTACATCATGTTGATTAAGAAAGCGTTGGTAGCGGCCGGTTTCGAAAATGTGCCCGTACTGTCACTCGCGTTAGGCAGCACCTTGGCCAACGAACAGCCCGGTTTCACGTTCAGCGCCAGAGACCTGGCGTTGCCCGCCATCAACGGGATGCTCTACGCCGACTGCCTGTCCCGGATCTACTACGCCTCGCGTCCGCGCGAGAACAAACCCGGCATCGCCAAAGAGCTGCACCAGAAGTACATCGACAAATGTCTGCCGCTGATCGAAGCCCGCGACTACCGCGGAATGAAGCGGCTGCTAAAAGAGGCCGTAACGGAGTTCATCGCCAATATCGACACCAAAAAGATTCTCCCGCGCGTCGGCGTGGTGGGCGAAATCTACATCAAGTACAACTCGTTTGGGCACCTCAATGTCCTTGACTGGCTCGCCGACCAAGGTGTGGAAGTCGTGGCCCCCTCCATCTACAACTTCTTCATCAACAGCTTCGTAAACCGTCACATCAACAAAGAGAACTACATCAAACCCGTGAATCTGCCCCTGTTTTTGACCGATACGGTTTACAAAATCCTCTTCCGCTATGCCAAATCATACGACAGTGTCTGTCAGGAGTTCCCATTCTACCGTCCCTATGCCGACATGTTCCACGAGGCAAAGCTGGCTTCGCGCATCGTCAGCATGGCGGCCAACTTCGGCGAGGGCTGGCTGATTCCGGCGGAAATGTCGTCGCTGGCTGAGGACGGAGTAAAGAACATCATCAGTCTCCAGCCGTTCGCCTGCATTTCCAACCACATCATCTCCAAAGGCATCGAAAAGAAGATGCGAAAGCTCTACCCCGACGTGAGCCTCCTCTTCCTCGACTTCGACGGCGGAACCTCCGAAGCCAATGTCTTCAACCGATTGCATTTCCTGATAGCGAACGGATAAAAAAAAACGGTGCGATGCACCGTTTTTTTTTATCCATCTCATTGTCTATCGGACAATTGTAATTGATCCGTTGAACGTGATGGTCTTCGCCTTTCCTTTGTAATGGAAAGAGTAGTAGTAGACACCGTCGGAGAGACCGCTGCCGTCGAAGACCTGCAGACCCGGATAGATCGTGCCGTCCTTGGCGTACGTGTCGTAGTTCTTCGCATCATACACCTTCTTACCATAACGGTCATAAATCTGCAGACGGTTGTTGCGATAGCCGTCGGGATCCTCAGGATTAATGTTGGTGTTCAGATTCTCGATAGCCCAGACATCATTGATACCGTCGCCGTTGGGCGTAATCACGTTCGGGAAAATGAGGTCGCTCTCAATGACCACCGTGTGGGTAATCTCGCTGCTACAGCCAGAGTTGCTCTGGACATGCAAGGTCACATTGTAATCACCCCACGTGGTGAACGTATGCGGTTCCGCGAAGTTCACAGAATCGATAGTGCCATCATCGAAATCCCAGTAGAAGCTACCGTGACCGCCAGACACCATGGCCTCGTCAGCATAGTTGATGAAATTCACCACACCGCCGTTCTCGCTGAGCATGGAAATGGCCGGATCAGCTTCGAACTCGGCAATAGGCTGCGGATTCACCACGATAGAATTCCAGAGGTACATCGAGTCAACACAGCCGTCGGGCGTGGTCATCTTCATGACGAGGGAGTAGGTGCCAGGCTCTGCAAGCTGGAACACCGGATCCTCAACCGTAGAGCTGTAAGCCAACGTGTTATTTCCAAAGTCATCGAAATTGTAGACGTACCACTCGTATGAGGAGCCCGCCGGTGTAGAGTTGTTCTCAATACGGAGGTTCAACGGGGCACAACCGGTAAGATCCGGTTCCTCAACATCGATGACAGGTCGTTCGAATATGTCTATATTGATGGTGTCGGATCCTTCGCAGGTAAGGCCAGTCTCCAAGCTCGTAGTCGCAATTTCAACATAATATTGTCCAGCGGTCAGCACCTCAATGGAATCGGTCTCGTCGCCCGTGTTCCAATGATACTCCGTTGTCTGACCTGGCGCGCCAGCCTGAGCGTAGTTGGCGGTCAAAACGGTGATGTCACCGTAGCAGATGCTGTAGTCGGGGCCAAGGTCGGGTTCGGGATGGCCGACAACCTCCATGTGGTTGACCGTATCATAGATACAACCCAGATCATCCTGCACCTTGATGATGTATTCGATATGACCTGCCTGGTCGGGAATAACCGTAGGACCATTGGCGCCAGGGCCTTCCACCCATGCCGTATCGACCAACACCTGGTAGGACCAGTCTTGCGGCAGCAAGGTCGGGTCAAGCGCAATCTCCCACTCAGTCATCCAACCATTATCAATGGAGAAGCCGTCCAGCACCTCGATGCTCCAAGTACCGTTCATCGGGCAGCCAATCAGGTTGGCGAAAGAGCCATCGGGGTGATACACATTGGTCATTTGAGCCACATTGGTGGAGTCGACGCAGCTGTTATGCACAGAAGAGGTAGCATACACATAGTTTCCTGATGCGTACTGGTAACCTTGGTTGGTGGCATTCGACCAACAATAGTTCCACGGAACACCCATGCGGTTACCATACTCATTAGGATCACACTTATTGGAACCTTCCTCATCCACAGCAAGTCCGAAATGGGCGCTTGGGGAACTCGAGCCGTTCCATCCCCATTCAGAGGCCGGAATCTGACCGGAGCAAGAGGAGGAACCGCCGTTATATTTCTTCAAGATAGAAACATACTGCTGGTTCGGGCAAGTCAGCTTAATATAAATATCGCCGATGTAGGAGTGCTCGAGCTTAACGCGGACAAACAAAATGTCGTTTGCAGACTGTATGGTGGCCGCCGGTGAGAAGCTGGTGAACGTAACCGGAGAAACGTAGGAGCAATACTGGAGCTGTCCAGACTGAATCTGGCCATTGTGACAGGGCTGTCCATCAGGGAGGAAGATGGTGTCACACACGGAGAGTGCCGTCAACTGCTCGCTGCCCACGGTATCAACCTGCAAGGCGGAGAGGAAGTCGTAACCCACAGAAAGCTCCACCTCAGTACCAGCACAAACAGCGGGGAAATCCAAAACGTCACGGATGGGGTTGGAAGACGTACGCACACGGAACGTGTAAGGAATGTACGACTCACAACCGTCGTTGTCGGTGATGGAAATGGCCACATCATAACCGCGTCCCTCGGGGAACTGGTAGTTAATGGCGTTACCACCAAGCGTGTCAATCACCTCCCAGCTCATGTCCCAATGGAACGTGCTGGTGGCATCTGACTGATGATAGCTGTAATCGTTGTCGGGATAGACGCCTTTGGCTACCAAATGGATGACATCATACGGACAGACATCCAGATAGAGGTAGCCGTCATCCTCCAGATGCGGCACCTTGCTGCTTGCCGCCGCGTCAAGCTCAACGTTGACACGCTGGCACGGACGCACACAGTCGGTGGTGATTGCGAAACCTGCTCCATTCTCATCGCCATCGGTTTTGAAACGGATGGTCAAGCAGCCAGAGGAGTTATAAATAGTGGCCGCATACGACAGCGTAGGCGACGTGATGGAGTCGGTGATGCAGTTTGTGAGCGCCACCAACAGCGGGTCGTTGATAGACTGACCGTCGTAGATGAACAGCGTGTCGCCACATTTCACATCGAACGACGCCAGGTCGAGGTTCACCCGCACCGAGTGGTTATTCGCGTCATTGGAGCAGATGGTGACGAAGTTGTCCATGTTGGCGCTATAGTCGCCGTTGAGGCCACCATTGTCATAGACGGAAACCGAGCATCCGGTAACGGAGGTCTGAGTGCTCACGCCCAATGTGATCACCTGGGCTTGCAGCGATATCATGCTGCATAATACTACCAATAGGGATATTATCTTTTTCATCGCTGTGAATTTTCATTAAAACTTGAAAGAATGGATGTGGGCCTGCACGCGCTCTTCAAGCACACTTTTCGGCAGCACCACCACATAGTGACCGCTGCGACGAAGTTTGAAGACATTGTAACGGTACTCGTCCTGCGGCAGATTCCACTTGTACATATTCACACTGCCCGTTTGGATGATCGACTCCTCGTCGTAGGTCATCCCTTTGGGAAGATACTGTTCGAGCGTGCCCATCATTTGAAGGTTGCCGTCCCACAATTTGGCGGTCACCGTGGCGGCGTTCACGATGGTGTAGTTCATCCGCATAAGACCTGCGGGGTCGCTCGCACGCATCTGCTCTATTTGCGACGCCGTCATCTCAGCTTGCAATATATCCGAGACAACATACTCACTCATAGGGAGTTGCCGTTGCTGAGCGAAACCAATGAGCATAGCGCCCATCATCATCATTGTAAAAATTGTTCTTTTCATATCTTTGGTTTTATAATCTGCTTGTATTGAGTGTGTCGCACGTTTATGCGATTTCGTTACACTTGTATGAAAATTTTTTATTCGTATAGTAAGTACTTAGCACGCAATGATTTAAAGTCATCAAGGGCGGGTTTCCAAGAGTCTCTGATCTCGTCCTCAGGGGCGCCAGCGACGATTTTTTGGCGTAAATTGGACGTACCCGCGAGTTTATCGAAAAATTGATTCTTGAGGAAGAAGTTAGCCTTGTCGGGACAGTTTTCGTAAGCCTTGAGCAAGTATGTCAGATTGAGACGACCGGGCTTGCGCAATGCGCTGTCGGCCTCGTCGTGGAGGTCATATCCCCGACACTCCAAACCTTTGAACGGCGGGTTCTCCGACACACCGGGAATCGCATGCGGGGTGAACCGATAGTCGCCAACCCGCATTCCAGGTGCGCCGTACATCTCGAACGGGCGGTCCGTGCCGCGTCCCACACTGACGTTTGTGCCTTCGAAGAAACAGAGTGACGGATAAAGGAAGACGGCCTCGGGGGTTTGCAAGTTCGGCGACGGCGCGACAGGCATTTCGTAACGCGTCTCGTGCGTGTAACCCTCCAGTGTCACCACCTTCAACTTGCACTGCACACCGTTGGCCAGCCATTTCTCCCCGTTGATCATCCGCGCATATTCCCCTATCGTCATGCCGTAAACCACCGGCACAGGGTGCATGCCCACGAATGACTTGTACTGCGGTTCCAGCACCGGACCGTCCACGTAGAAACCATTGGGGTTGGGGCGGTCAAGCACAATGACGTTGACTCCGTTCTCAGCGGCGGCCTCCATCACGTAGTGCAGCGTGGAAATGTAGGTGTAAAAACGGCAGCCCACGTCCTGCAGGTCAAAGAGAATGACATCGACACCGGCAAGTTGCTCGGTCGTCGGCTTCTTGTTCTTACCATAGAGGGAGACCACCGGCAGACCTGTGAGCGGATCTTTGCCGGAAGCGATGGTCGCGCCGGCCTCCGCCTGTCCACGGAAACCATGCTCCGGACAGAAGAGCTTCACCAAGTTGACCTTCCGCGACAGCAACGTATCGACCAGATGGGTTTTGCCCACCACGGAAGTCTGGTTGCCACACAACGCAACCCGCTTGCCTGCCAATTGGGGGAGATACTCCTCCATCCGTTCCGCGCCGGTGCGCAACACCGTTTCGGAAGCGGCAGGCACTGACGACTCCGACGGCTTGTGCTGGGCACAGGCAACCGTCAGCATCATCAGGCAAATCGCGGTCAACAAGGGTCTTCTGCTCATATTTTAAAAAAGAAAGCTACCCCCAAAAGGGTAGCTTCTTCTGTTAAGAAGTGGCTATTTTTCAACAACCATCTTCTTGGTTAACGTAATGCCATTGAAATGGATAGTATAGTAGTAGATACCAGCGGCGAGGTTGGAAGTGTTCAACTCGATGTAGTTGGTGCCCAGCTCGGCCTCCTGCGTGGTGGTGTAGAGAATCTGACCCGCACTGTTGGAGATGTCCATCGTCACCTTGCCCGCCTCCGGCACGGAGTACGGAATGCGGGTGATTGTGATGGCCGGGTTGGGCTCATTCTGGCCGAGATAGACACTATGCTCGGTCTCGTAGTCAGTGATACTGACGTTCGTACAGGAGATGTTACGCTTGGTATCGTTGTTGTGGCGCTTGTCCTCGGGAATCACCACCGTGGCCTTCACCTCCCAGTTCTGGGTGAGGTTGGTGACCACGAACTCGTTGGTGCTGGTGTAAATCATCGTGTCACCAGGAGCAAGATGTTGCACGACGTGCTCGGTCTCGGTCACGATGTCGCTACCGGTACCCACGTTGAAGATCACGTCAAACTCCTCGACGGCGGAATTGCCGGCATTCTGGAGCTCGATGACGGGCACCACGAGGCTGTTCACCTGCAGACATGCGTCAGTGTTGGTCTTATCCTCAGGATAGATAACGCGGTTGACAGCCATGTCGGGCAGACCCGTCACAAGGTTGATGTCATCAATACTCGGGTCGATTCTGTACACCTGGTGCGTGACGGTGAAGCGCAGACGGGCGACCTCATCCACCGTACCCAGCACGGTGAGATGGTTGAGCCACTGGGCGGAACCGTCAGCCTTGGAGAGCTGGTCAACGGTCTGGTAGTATTCACCGGAACCGGTTTCCACACGCATCTCGAAGTCGGCATTGGATGCGCCGGTGAAGTACTTGTAGAAGTTCAGCTCGGCAGGATAGATGCCATTGTAGTGCATATTGATACAGCCGCTGGTGAGGGACGTCCACTTGTTCTGGTTGGAAGTGTTGTTCACACCGTTGACAGTCGCATAACCACCGTACTGTTCAAGGCTCGTGCCGGCAGAGGTGTGGTCGTGGGCGGGACCGCCGCTCGGGTTGGCACCGTTGTTCTGTGACGCACCGGTCTTCTCAATCCAAACATAGTTGTTCATGTTGGAGGAGGTCACTGTCCACTGAGTCGGCAGCTGGATGTCCTCCATGCCCACGGGCACAAAGTTTTCCACAAACGGAAGCTGGCTCACGGTCAGGTCGGAGACCACCGCATCGCAAGAACGGGTGTTGTTGGTCACATACTGGTCAATGTCGTAGGTGAGGCTCATGCTCACGTGATAGTCGCCCAGCGCACTGAGGTTGACGTTCGGGATGACAACCGTCATCTCTGCATTCGGAGCCAGCGTGCCGCTCTCCACAACCTTGGTGTACACACCGGGCACCGCACCCGTGATGTTGGCGGTGACGGTTATCGGGTTGGCCATGCTCAACGTCTGCGTCTGAGTACCGTAGTTACGGATCTGCACGCGCAAGTTGGCATCGTGGTCGGGGCAGACATCACCCACGGGGTGCAGGACGCTCGGGATACCGAGGTCAATCTCCATCGGGGCGCTCAGCAGGACGGCGTAGTCCTCCGTCTCACCTTCAGCAGAAGCAGTATTGTTGTAGAAGGAGCACGGATCAGTGACGTTGACAGAGGCGCAAATCACGCGCATACGGGTGAGACCAAGCTCAGCGCTGCCCACCACCGGCACGTTGACCACCTGCTCGGTGGCAGCGTTGTTAGGATCAGCCGTAATCGCACCGGTATTCATAATAGCCTCATTCGCCTCAAACTCACCATTGCGGTTATAGTCAATGTAAACACGTTTGTAAACAGTCTTCGTCTGCGTGCCCGTGAAAGCGTGGGCAACAGAAAGCATATATTCCTGACCCAAAATCAACTCCACAGGAGCGACCGTGGAAGTGAAGTCGCTGTACATGCCGTTACCGGGAGCCACATCGTGGTTGGTGAACGGAGCGGCAGTACCGTTGTTCAGGGAAGCGAACGTCACATTCGTGATATGGGCACCGGTAGCTAACGCCAAAGGACGAGACTCGCAAGGATCCTCCTTGCTGAGGTAAATCGTCGTGGTGTCGTTGGCGTGATAGGTATCCGTGGAGAGCTCCGTGTAAGCGCGGAACGGCGTAGAATAGTAGATGCCGGTGAGGTCGCAAGAAGTAGTGAACGTCATGGTCGCCTCGGCACCGACAGCCAGAGAGCCGCTGTAGTTCTGCGTCACGGGGGCATTGTTGGCCAGCTGGTAGGAGACCGGGAAGTTGCTGGCAGCCTGGGAACCGAAGTTCTTGACCGTCACAGTCACCGTCTCGTTGTTGGTGTAGCTGTTGCTCTGTGACACCGGAGCGGTAATGGCCGTCACACCCACATCGTGCTGCGGCACCGTGGTGGTAATGGTGATGGTGGCCTTCGGAGACTCACAAGTGTAGTTCATCTTGAACTTCGTATTGGCACGGTAGTTGGAGAGCGTGAAGTTGGTACTTCCGGAAGCCAACGCCGTATTCTGGGCCTTGGTCAACACCTTCTTGAGGTTGTTGGCCGAGAATTGAGTGTTCGTGAATTTCGGCGCCGGGTTGATACCGTAGTTGGTCACACAGCTGGCGTTGCCGCAATTGTGCTCGGCATAGAGGAAGAGGCCTCCGCCAGTGTAGTCGAAACCACCGTTGACGGCAAAGCCGACCCAACCTTCCTGGTCGAAGTACATGTCACCGTCAAAGACCAGCGTAGCGTTGTCGGTCTCACTCACCCAGTTCACGCTATTACCGCTACCGTTGATGCCAGGAGCATCGGCGGTGTTGGCGAGCCAGAACTTCATCGGGATGCCCACGCCGTTGGCCTCAGCACCGCACACATACAAGTAGATACTGTCGATGCGACCCTCCGCATGGTTGAAGTCCTCACTGTTGTAGAACATCTTGGCATAGGAGTGACCATTGGTGAACGTGAACGGCGCGGCGCTCGTCTGGTTGGTGATATTGCCGGTACCTGCAACCACGCTGGCATTGAATCCGTTGGACTCGATACGACCGCTGTAGTAATAGGTCGTGTTGCCGTAAATCGGTTCCGTCGTGTAGCTGCTACCCTCTGCCAACGGCTGGTCGTCAGAGTTATTCTCATAGAAGTAGAAGTGGTTCAACGGGTTGGTACCCGGGGTGATTGTCTGCGTACCGCCGTAAGCCACCGTGTAGGACAGATTCTGCGGCGCGACGGGCAGAGCCGGGAAGTACATCGAACCCGAAATGGTGTCGTTGACCGTATAGACGGGCATCGTGGCGTCGGCGGGCGTGGTGTAAATCACATAGTTGTAAATCCGGTTCTGGGTCGTGGAACCAAGGGTCAGACCGTTGTCAAACGTAATCGTGTCGGTATGCAGCGATGAAATCGGCGTGCTAATCAGGTTGACGCCGTTGACCGTCGCGGCACCCGTGAAGTTGGCGTTCAGGTTGAACGTGCCCGCCGGAATCGCCGTGTTGGACGTCGTATCCTGGTTCATCACAGAAACCTGCAACTGCGGGTTCAGCGAGGTGGCGCACTGATAGGAGACCGGATAGAGAAGTTCTTCCGTGCTCAAATCATATTGCGGACTGAAAACATTGATAATCACGGGAATACGCTTCGTAATACAGTTGCTCTGTTGCGTCTTACCCGACACCCAGAACACCACAGTGTCATAAAGCGGAGCCGTAATCATATACGGGGCTGCGGTCGTGGTCGTATGAATCGGGTTGGCCGCATCCTCAACATCGTAGAAATAGTATTGCGTAATGTCAGACGGTCTATCAGCAGGCTCCAGAATGGTGTACGGCTGGGTGTAATTGCCCGTGTAAACAATGCTGTCGGGCAGATAAGCCGTGCGCGTGGACTGGAACTGACCGGTGATAGTATCGTTACCACCATAGACAACCGTCTCATTATTCAATGTAGTGTAAATCACATAGTTGAACGTGATGTTGGCCGTAGGAGCGCTGAAGTTAAACGGAGTGGTGAACTCCACAACCTTGACCTCTTCAGGGGCGAAGACCTCGTCAACCGTATGGGTGACCTCCGTACCGTTGAAGACGGCGTGCACCACCACCTTGTTGGCCGGAATCGAAGTGTTCAACATGTTCTTGAGCTGCACTTGGATATGCTCGTTGTAAAGAGCACAGCTCGTCGTCGGATAGAGCAGTTCCTGCGTCTCCACATCGTAGTCCGGAATGTCGGGCACATGGATATGGACGGGCAGCTTCTGGCTTCCGCAATCAAGGTTCGTGACCGTGAAGCGGGCGTTGATGCGCTTGGAGACATTCGTCCAAGTACCGGTCATCGCCGATGCGTTGTTGCCCGATTTCTTCTGGCACTGCGTCGAGGTCGTGTTCGTCATATAGAATTGCGGATAGCTGTTCGCACCAGAGACATATTGGCCACAGTTGTTACACTGGTTGCCAGTACCGGTGCAGTAGTCAGCGCAGTTGGTCTCCACAAAGATTTCCAAATTGCCGCTGGTGAATTCAAACGGGGTAAGCATATTGAACTCAAACCAACCAGCCTGGTCGAAGAAGATGCGGTCATCCACCACCAAAGTGGCGCCGAGAATCTCGTCATCCCAATTCACATTGGTGTTCGTGAAGACGTTCTCGTCAGTGCATTTCATGTAAATCTTCATCGGGATACCCGCACTGGCAGCAACTGTGGACGGCGATTTCACACTCAACGCAAAGGATGTGAGCGTGCCGTGTCCGCCAAGTTCCTGCTCCAGATAGAGGATGCGACCGCGTGAATAACCGTTCGTGAAGGTGAACGGATCGGTGCCGTTGCCCGTACCCGTGCCCACCGTCACCACATCCACCGTGCCGGGGTTGGCCGTTACATAGTACGTGGTGTCGAAGTAAATCAGCGGGGTGGTATAGGTGGAGTTGTAAGTCAGCAACTCCCAAGACTCGTAACCAGTGCTCTTATACCAACCGAGCACGCCCTCCGAAATGGAGGCGGGCATCTGTGCGGTGAGCGTGGTGGAGGTGTGATAGTTCACAATGACCGTATCCTGAGCGGTCGGCATCACAGCCTTGCCCTTGGACACCACCATGATATTCAACGTATCGTTGTAGGTCAGACGATCCTGCGGCAGTTTGGTGGCCCACACATGGACAGCGTAGTTGTCGTCGATGTTAATCTGGTTGTTCGTGAAGTCGTAGATGCTGTTGAAGGTGAACACCGTGGTCTCGTGGCTGTGAAGCGTGTCAGTGAAAGCCTCAGAGACAGTGGTACCACCGTTCACCGTGTAGTGCAGCTGGATGGGCGGCAGAATGTCCGTGGTACCGTTGTTGGTAATGCGCACCTGCAGATGCTCATGGCCGAGGTTACAATCGCTAACCGGGTTCACCAGCTCCAACAGAGCGACATCGTGCACGAACGGGGTGTCCACCACCGCACCGAGCATGAAGCGGCCAGTGAGCTGCGGCTCATAGACGCCGTTGTTCAGATAGTAGAAGGTGGAATCGCGAAGCGGGGTCTCCACCTGAGCGCAGAGATAGTTACCATGGGAAAGCATTTCCAAGCCCACATAGAACTCACCAGTGGTGTTCGTCAACGCAAAGTTGTAAATCGGAATCTCATTCCACGCACCTTGCTGTAAGGAGCTGAAATCAATCACCTGTGAGGTGGCCAGCACGTTGCCGTTGGCATCGGCCACGAAAGCCTTGAAGCCGTTCTCGGGATCAGCAATGTAAGTCTGGTCGTAATAGTATTTCACCGCACGGACGGCCAACTCCTCGTTGGTTTTGTAGCGCACGCACGGACGGATAATGCTGTTGTAGTCGCCAATCAACTGGATGTTCGTAGTGGTGTCGGCAATGGTAGCCGTTGCCGTCGTGGTCACCATGCGCCAGTGCTGGCTGTTGTTGTTATTGTTCTGGTCGTTGGCGCAACGCACTTCCACATCCTTGACCTCCGCCACGTTGTACAGGTGGTCGGGGAAGGTGATGATGGTCTCGGCATTGGGAGCCAGTGACGGAATCGTGATGGTGTCATGCCACTGCTCGGCAGCACCGGTCACGTTGAGATAAACTTGGATGTTGTTCTGTGCCTGAGAACCCTCGTTACGCACCAGGGCGCTCACCACGTCACGCATCTCATACTGCGTCGGCGTCTCGCCGGCAGCGTAAATCTTGTCAACCGCGATGTCGTTCGGGAAGAGGCTTCTCACACGGATGCGGTCGATGTTAATATTGTTACCGTTCTTGGACAACGCATCGAAGGCGATGTAGACACAGCCGTTGTTCACATAGTTGGAAAGGTCATAGACGAAGCGGGTCCATTTCGGAGTGGTGGCAGTCTGCAGGTAACGTTGCAGCGTGGCAGTGGTCTGACCCTGCGGAGTCAAATTCGAATAAGAAACGCCATTGTTGGTGGAAATCTTCACCGTCATCTCGTCCTTCTTGTTGGAGGAAGCGTTATCCTGCGCAAACCAAACCTCCAGGATGGGGTTGGTGGCATTGTCCAAAACCGTCACCGGCAGGATGGCGCGGGAGTTTGTATTGGCGGCAAACGTCTTGGAATTGAAGAACAGACGACCAGTACCGTACACCGGCATGATGGTCGGGTTCTCACCTTCACCATTCTGGAACGTCCAGTTACCGGCTCCGGCAATCTGCTCAATCGTCCAAGTCTGCTGCGTACCGTTGCTGAAATTCTCCTCGTAGTCAGGGATGATGTACTCCAGCGTAAAGCTCTGGCGCAGCGTATCGTTGAGATGCTGGCTGTCGCCCGGATAGTTGATGATGATGGTGAAATCAACCGGTTGGTTGCTTGGAATCACCACGCCGGAGGTCAACACCTTGTCCATACTGTTAAGAGGGGTGATGGAACCCGCGTTCACGGTCACCGTCTGGCTAAGGTTCAACGCCGTGGATTGCAATAAGACGGTGGCGGGAGTACTGGCAAAGTCGAGTGTATAACCACCTTTGTTGGTGATTTTCACCGTAACCTCGTAGGAGCTTTGCGGGCACTCACCGAGCGCGGGACTCACGATGGAGGTCAGCTCCGCATCGTAGTTCGGGATGACGTTCGCGTAGGCGCCCATGTACGTCAGTTCGGAACGGTTGATGCCGCGAATGTCGGTCATGACGGAGCTCTGACGCCAACACTCCAACCCTGTCATCGGGTCGGGCAAGAGACTCTGCGTCTCATTGGCGATGGACGGCATCAGGGAGATATTGTTCGTCAAGGTTGACAAAGCATTCTCCAACTCGGCAATAGAGGTTCTCGTCACAGTCTTGTAAGCGACGACACCCGAACCGGAATAGAAGTCATTGTAACTGCCCGTCGCCGTGGCGTTGGCATTCAGATACAACGGATAGTCCGTGTTGTCGGAAGTCACCGTTTTGTTCATCAATAAGTTATTGTATATATATATACCATTGTTACCATTTGAAGAATAGATGGCAGCCGTATTGCTGTACGGCGCATCGGACTTCACCAAGACACTATTGTTAACAAGGTAGAGGTCCTTACTGTTGTTGATATTGATGGCATAACTGTTGTTAGCAGTCACAGGATAGAAAATCACCTCATTGTTGGAGATGTAACCATCCATATTGATCGGATTGTTGCCAGTGGTATGCGTGGACGGGCTGTTGTTCACATAAATACCGGCCGTACCATTGCCCACATGAATCTTATTGTTTCGGATATAGAAGTTCTGATTCGTGGCGTTCGTCAGGTAGACAGCATACTCCAAAGTGGTAATGGAATCGATGGTGTTGCCGTCGATGTCAAGACCTGTCGGATAGCTGGCATGAATGGCGGAGAAGTTTTGCGGGTTGCTCGAAGCGACCTGCTTGATGTGGTTGTTGGAAATCACACCGTTGGTATAGTTCAAACAGATACCTCTGTAACAAGAGCTAATGTCGCAGTTGTCCACCACTATGTAGTTACGCTTGTTGTTGGCACCGACATAGTAAATGCCGACGTTGCCGCTGGCCATCGTACAGTTTCTGAACGTGATGGTGTCAGGCAACGTGGTCGGGGTGGCCGTAGTACGGACCACCGCGCAGCTGTTGAAATCGTTGGTGTGCGTGTTGCGGGCGTTGATGACACAGCCGTCGAACAGGATGTTGCGGCTGCCGGCACCGCGGACAACCACACCTCTCGAAACCGTGGTGTCATTCGCTTGGAGAGTCAGGTTCTTGAAAATGAAGTCTCTGACATTCACCAAGGTGACCGCACCGTAGATATTGGCACCTACGTCGGTACTGTCGTTCACGATAATGACACTGTTCACGTTGTCACCCTGGAAGGTAATCGTGTTGGTGGCCGACTGTCCGATGTAGTTCTCCTTGAAGTCAAAGCCGGAGTAGGTGCCCGGACGGAGGTGGAACACGGCAGGTCCGCCGAGGCCGCAGTAGTTGAGGGCCTCTTTGACGGCAGCTATGTTCGCGAAATCGGGGTTCGTACCACCCACGGTGTAATGGCCTTGCAGCAAGCTGTCGCATGCGTAAGGCGCAATCTTGATAGTGTCGTTCTGATGATAACCGTCAACCGAACCGTTACGGGTAGTCACATAAACCGTGACGTAGTTATATCCGTGGGTCGGGGTGAAGGTGCCCAAATCCTGCGACGACGGGATGTCGAAGCAGATGTCACCCGTCCAGTTGTGGCTGCTCGTGTGGGTAAGCGTGCCTGCCTCACTGCGCACCTCAATGGTAAAGCTACCGGAGATCATCTCATTGGCAACGGGTGAGTGCGCAGCATCGGAACGGTTGGTGAAGAAAACGCTAATAGGCTGCGGCTGACCCGTAATCAGACAGTGCGGCATCGTGCTCAAACTGTCGATCCGAACGTCGTTCTGCTGAATGGAGGGGTAGTTGTGGTGAGCCACCAGGAATGTGTCGAAACGGGTCTTGCTGCCGTGAACATCCTCCATGTAGATATGGTAGTAGATGGTGTCGGCATAACAAACGGCCGGCAGTTCCCACTGGGCATCCACAGCATTGATGGTGTCGTGACCGCTGTAAGAGTTAGCAGTAGTACGGATATTGTTCGAGAAAGCGTTGGTGTTGGGAACAATAACCGTGGGGTTGCTGTTAATCTCATAGCTAAACACGACCGAGTTCAGGTTCACCGTGTCGTTGTCGGTGAGTTTGCACTTGATGGTGAAGGGTCCAAGCTGGTTGGTGAATGAGTTGTTGGTATTGTAGTAGTACGGAGCCTGCATCAGGATGCGCGGCGGAATCAGCTCGCAGTTGGCGAGACGGACTCCGAAATTATCGATGAACCAGCCGGCACAGACCTCCGTTCCTGAGGTGTTTGGGGACGTCTTGTTCTCACGGAACTGGACACGGAAATGCGTGGGGTTGCTGGCACCTGACTCCGTAAAGATAGCTCTTGTGAAGTCAATCATCTCATGATGCCACCAAGCATTGGTCGGTTGGGCGGTCATGCTATTCGACTGCCAATTGGAGTAAACCGAATGGTTGAATTTACCACCGGTTATCAATGTGGTACCCATAGCTTGTCCAAAATAAACCAGAGGTCCAGCATTATTACTCGTGAAGTTTAACAGTTTCCACTGACCCCAGTTATAGTTGCCTTCTCCATCAATACCTTGAGCCACCGAGTAGTAAATCTGGGCAAGATCCAACTGGTGTACTTTACAGATGTGATCGAAATCGACATACACGTGGGAAACTGGGAAACCCGCGGAAGTCAATGGAATCGGCGCTGTAGTGAGTATCACATTACCAGCTGCAGCATAAACCGGAGTGCGGATTGATTTGGGCGACGACTTGTAAAGCGCATAGTTCGAAGTCCAATCAGAATACGTGATGCCCTGGCCTACCACACGCCAGTCGCCATCATCACCACCAAATTGCGGAGAGGGGTTGGTTATGAACGTGACCGGATCACCGTCAAAGTTTTCAAAGTAGATGGTCACCGTGTCCATCGGCTGCGCCAATAGCAACATGGGAGCTACTAAAACCATCAGAATAAATAACGCTTTCTTCATATTTTTACTTTTTTATCTTATTTCTACTTTATTTATAATCAATTACTTACAACACAAACGAGGTTCATCCTCGCCTATTTGCGATGGTGTCCACACGGGAATAAAAACCCATTTAACACGAATCTACAAATAAGGGGGCAAAGATACAAAAAAAAATGAAAGTTTGGCGAAAAAAAATGACTTTTTCAGCCGCGCAAAATTTCCTCGCACTCGGCAACAGTGGTGGCCGACATCAGCTTGATTTTGCGGGATTTGAAGTTGAAGACGCCTCGAAAATAGCCGGAGTACATAGTGCGCATTTCCAAGACGGCCACGCGCTCGCCCTTGTCGCGCACATTCTCGCGCAGATGGCGCATCACGAGTTCGACACGCTCGTCGTACGTGGGCATTTCGCAGGTTTCACCGTTTCGTAACGCCTTGATTTGCTGGAAAATCCACGGGTTTCCAATAGCAGCACGTCCGACCATGACCGCATCCACACCGTAGCGCTCGCGATAGGCCAACGCCTTCTCCGCACTGTCGATGTCGCCGTTGCCAATCACCGGGATGGTCATCCTCGGATTGGCCTTGACCGCGCCGATGAGCGACCAGTCGGCCTCGCCGCCGTACTGTTGCGCCCGCGTGCGCCCGTGTATAGCAATCGCCTGTATGCCAATATCTTGCAAACGCTCTGCAACCTCCACGATGGGCTTGTCAGCACTCTCCCACCCCAACCGCGTCTTCACGGTCACGGGCAGGTCCACAGTCTTGACCACGGCTTCGGTGAGCCGCACCATCTTGGGAATGTCCTGCAGGATGGCCGCACCCGCACCCTTGCTCACGATCTTCTTCACCGGGCAACCCCAGTTGATGTCGATGAAGTCGGGGCTCTGGGCCGCCGCAAGGCGCGCAGCCGCCGTCAAAGCCTCCTCCGTGCCGCCGAAAATCTGCACCCCGAAGGGCCGTTCGCCGTCCGTGAAGGCCATCTTCCGGAAGCTTTTCTCCACCTCCCGAGACAGGGCATCCGAAGAAATGAACTCCGAAACCACGATGTCCGCCCCGTATTCCTTGCAGATACGGCGGAACGCCCCGTCCGTCACGCCCTCCATCGGGGCCAGATAAACCGGGAAATCAAAACGCGCCAAAAGCTCTTTTATCTTCGTCATTTTTCGGCGGCAAAAATAAATTTTTTATCTTTGCCGCCCAATTTCGAAAGACGATATCAAACCTTAAAATTCAAATGATATGAAGAAAATTTTCGCTTTGTTAGCATTTGTAAGTGTATTGTGCTCTGTATCAGCACAGAGAGTCAACGAAACAGTCACGCTGTTCGGCAAAGACCAGCTCACCGGCTTCACCATCAATGTGGACAACGCGCCTGCGAACATCGTCGCCGATGCACTGGCCGACAAGTTCGAGACCCAATTTGCGATGAAAGGATCCAACAAAAGGGGGTTCCGCGTCTATGAAGGCCAAGCCTGCAGCGCATTCGGCGAGGCTCGCTACGACATCTATTTCACCACGACCACTGTCGGCAAGAAAAGCGACCAACTCACGCAAGTGACCCTCGTGGTCTCCAACGGAAACATGAACTGCATCACCTTCTCCAACGACCCGCGCACCTCCCGCAACATCGTCGCTTTCCTTGAAAACCTGCCCAACGACGTCGAAATCTATAAGACCAAATTGCGCATCAAACAACTTGAAAGCGAACTGACGACCCTCAAAAAAGAACGCGAGACACTCTTGAAAAACCAGGAGAAGCTCAACGACAACCTTAAAACGACCAACGACGAAATCAAGAGACTCTCCGAAAAAATTGAGCAGAAGAATGCTGAAATCCAAAAGCTGCAGGACCAATACAACAACAGCCAAGACCAGTCCATAAAGGAACAGATCGCCGCGGCCGTGAAGGAGAAAGACGGCATGCAGAAGACGCACAGCAGCAAACAGAAATCGCTGCTCAAGATGAACGAGGACCTGTACAAAACGAACACGAAACTTCAGGCGAATGCCAAGTCCACTGAAGAAAAAGAGGCTGAGCTGAAGAAACTGAAAGCGCAAATTGAATAGCATCCAGCATATCAACGACTTATGGCACGCATCATAGACGGAAAACAGATTTCCGACAATATCAAGACGGAAATCGCGACAACGGTTAAGGATTTGTTGGACAAAGGCTTGCGGGCTCCTCATCTCGCAGTGGTCATCGCGGGTGACGACGGTGCGGCACTCAGCTACGTCGCCAGCATCGAGAAACAGTGCAAGGGGGTCGGTTTTATGTCGTCAGTTTACCACCTCAGCGCCAACACCACCGAGGAGGAGTTTCTCGCCACCATCGACTTCCTCAACCAGGATGACGAGATTGACGGCTACATCATCCAGATGCCGCTGCCCAAGCAGGTCTCCATCGACAAGGTAACCGCGCACGTGAGCCCGGCCAAGGACATGGACTGCTTCCATCCCGAGAACATGGGCAACCTGCTGCTCGGCAAGGAGTGCTACCTGCCGGCCACCCCGCACGGCGTCATCGAGCTGCTCAAACGCAGCGACATTGAGACGAGCGGCAAAAACTGCGTCATTGTGGGACGCAGCAATATTGTTGGCAAACCGCTGGCTATGTTGATGTTACAAAAAAGCGTGAACGCCACTGTGACCGTCTGCCACAGCCGCACGGAAAAGCTGCCGCAGGTCTGCCGCCGCGCCGACATCCTCATCGTGGCCATCGGACAACCAGAGATGATCACTGCCGAATACGTTAAGGAAGGGGCCACCGTCATTGACGTGGGCGTCCACCGCATCGAAGATTCCAAACAGCCCAAGGGCTACCGTCTCTGCGGCGACGTGAAATTCGACGAGGTCTCCAAAATCTGCGAAGCCATCACGCCCGTTCCCGGCGGCACCGGCGCCATGACGACCGCCTGCCTCCTGCAGAACACCCTGACGGCCCGTATGAAGAAACTCTAAACGGATAATATTTTCGTAAGGGCTTATCGTACACGTTCTTAGAAACGGATGCGATAAGCCTTTTCTTTTGGTTTAAACCCTACTTTCCGTGGACGTTTGACGACCACAGATGTGCAGAAAATCGCAGTATTTGCAGGTCTCGACCTCGTCTGTCTGCGTAAACGGGGTTTCTGGGTCGAAAATCTCGCAAAACAGGCGGTTCAAGCGCTCAGATAACAACTGTTTGTGCAGCAAAAGGTCCGGATCGTTAAAAATCGAACCCGGCAAAAGATAATTTGCATGGTTTCGGTTTACTTCCCGCGTACTGATGATGCCCACCTGGACCGAGGCGGGCTTTTCTTTTGCAATATGCTCATACATCAGCATATACATCGAAAGTTGAAAGAGCTTGTCATACTTGGTGTCCGTAAAAATCTTCTCCACCTCAGCAGCCATGGCCGCCTCGTTCCCCTCAAGCCCCTTCTTCACGCTAACTCGCAGATGCGACTCCTCCACCTTGCCGGTCTTGTAGTCCAGAATCATCACGTCGCGGCCAATATGCTGTACCCTGTCCAAGCTACCCGTCATCCGGACAACAAAAGGTTTACTGCCATCTATCGGAACAACTTGATAGTCAGCTATATTCACCTCCATTTCGTTGGCCATAATCCGCCAAGAGGAATCCAACAGCTCCGTTTTTGCCGCCTCTAAGTATTTGCATACGGTCTCGTGAATTATCCGTCGGTTAATAAGCCAGTAACCTTGTTCCAAATCTTTGTCCGTCAAGGTTTTCCGTCCGTCCAATTTTCGAATTTCAGTACAGATGTCCGCATCGGAGCTGTCAATATGCCGTTGCAGGATGGCCGCATAGTTGGCCGGATTCTGCTCGGGGATAAGCTCGTCAAAGGCCTGTTTGAACAAAGCATGGATGACGGTGCCGAGCTCGTAAGCCTCCAAATGGTCGGAAAGCACCGGCGTCTCCCGGACTCTCATCAGATGGCGGAAATAGAACTGCAGCGGGCAGGCAATGTAGTTCTGCAGCGAGGAGGCTGAAAATTTATACGCATGCAAAAGTTGCAACACTTCGTCCGTCTTCGGCATTGAGAGCGGCACCCTGACCGGAAGCGAAAGCGAAAAATCCATGTCCTGGTGGGTGATTTCCACCGTTTTTTCCAACTTTTGCGAAATCACTTCATACTCCAACTGCGCAATGAGACGGCTCTTCTCCGCCAGGTTGACATCCGAAGCCCCGTTATAGACAAGCATCACATTTTCAGCACGTTGCAATAATCTAAAGAAGTGATAGGCATACACCTGATCTTGATATAGATAGTTTGGCAAGGCCTCTTTCCCGTCAAACTTGTACTTAAAATCGAACGGGAGCAGCGAGTTGTAGGTGATGCCTTTAGGGAGTACGCCCTCGTTCACCGACAGCATAATCACATTCTTGAAATCCATCATACGGGTCTCCAAAAGGCCCATCACCTGCAGGCCCGTGTCGGGGTCGCCTTTCATAGAGATAGAAACCGTATGAACGGCTTTCAAGACCGAAAACTTAGCGAAAGTGAAGTCCACGGGCTCGTTTTCGGCAAAATGGTGTTCAAAAAGAACCTGCAAATCCTGCAATTTACGAACAACCTCATGCCACAACGTCTTGTAGAGCGGTTCCACGGTCACGGTCTCGGCAAACGTGCAGAATTGCTGCAACAACATAGGCAGACGACGGGCGACCAACTCCTTCGGAAGATTCCCAAACGTTTCGCTATGAGGAAGTTGCTCATAGCGGAGCACCGTCGGGAAATAGAACGGGACAGGTTTCTCCGCTTTGAGCATTTCGTGATTCCACAAACGTTCCACATCTTCGCCGCTGAACATCAGCTCCGACGTGCCGTTGGGCGTCAGCGCAAACACCGACTCGTAAACGGCCATCACACTTTGAAGGACACTGCTCACTGGCGTGCTCTCGAACGGAAACCCCATTGTGGCATTAATCGTCACGTTTTCAGGCTGATACGAAAGTAAAAACGGTAACAGAAGGTTTTCGTCGGCCAGCACTACAGCCGTGTCCGACATATCAATGACCGTTTTCTCATCAAGATGGTCCCCATTCAACGCCTTGATTTTCTCCGCTTTGATACGTTCCACCTCACGAATCGCGCCGTAAATCTGGCGCATGTTCTTGGACGTGCTGACGATTCGCACCCGCTTGGGCGCCTGCGTAAAATGAGGTTCGTTGAAGGAAAGATGCTGAACATCCAGCCTCAGTTTTTCGCAGTTACGCTGGATAAAGAAGGATGTTTCGCGTTCATAATCAGGCAGATCGGATTCTTTCTCCAAATGGCAGTAAAACGGGTCGATGTCGAAATAAACCTCAACTTGAAAATGCTCCTTCAAGTAATGGATAATCTCCAACTCGGAAGGCGAAAGGGCGTAGAATCCGGCGAATATCAACCGCTTGAACGGCATCGTTTGAACATATTCGGCTATATGTTCGGCACAATCGCGGTAAATCATCCCCTCGTACGCTTCCTTATTATCTAGCAGCAACTCCTTATATTTCAAATAGATATCCGAAAGCAGCTCATTGAATTGGATTTTCTCGCGGTCAGTCTCTGACATTTCCTCTTTCCCAAAAGGAATCTCGAATCGGGCGGCCTCGGCAAATTCATGGAAAATGGCAGGCACATCCTGCAGCTGCATGTCCATGTCGCTGATATCCTTCAGAAAAGCGACGCCCCAGGTCAGCAACTGGTGCGTGCCGAAACGCTCGCCCGGAAACTGGCACGTCAGCTCGTGCAGGCGCAGGAGCTGCGTCACCTGGTCGATGACTTTGAGGGGAGACAGCCAAGCCACGAACTCCTCCATCGGGAAAATCTGTGGCGCGAACATCGGCCGACCGCCGTTGGCCTTATGAAGGCCCTGCAGCAGGAGGCGGCGGGCACGGCGGTTGGGCAGCACCACAGCAACCTCATGCAGCGGAACACTCCTATCGTCCAAGATTTTATCAATAATCTGTTGTAAAAACGGCATGTTTGATTATATTCGATTATCACGCCCAACACTGCGGCTTCGCCTTGTATGGGGTTATTTGCACTGCGTGCGTTTTGCCCCTCCGGGGCTGTTCGGAAATAGTAGTTTAATATAAATGCGGGGCATTACAACCGCTAACTACTAACTACTAACTGCTAACTATGTTCCCAAATCACAACTGCCAATTAATCGGGCTCTTCCCCATTGACATCAAGATCTCGTTGGTGCGCGAGAAGTGACGGCAGCCGAAAAAACCTCTTGAAGCGGACAATGGCGACGGGTGCGGGGCTGTGAGCACGTAATGTTTATTCGTGTCGATAAGATGCTGTTTCTCAATGGCATAGTTACCCCAAAGCAGGAAGACGAGGCCCTCGCGCTGTTCCGAAAGACGCTGGATGGCGCAGTCGGTGAAGGTTTCCCAGCCATGACGCTGGTGCGAGCCCGCCTGATGCGCGCGCACGGTGAGCGTCGCGTTGAGCAGCAGCACGCCCTGATTGGCCCAAGACTGCAGGTTGCCGCTTCTCGGCAGCACAAAACCCACGTCCGTGCTCAACTCCCGGAAGATGTTCTGCAGCGATTTCGGGATCGGCACGCCGTCCTGCACCGAAAAGCACAGACCGTGCGCCTGTCCCTCGCCGTGGTACGGGTCCTGCCCGATAATCACCACCTTCACCTTGTCGAACGGCGTGGAATTGAAGGCGTTGAAGATCTTCGGACCGGGAGGAAATACCTGATAATGCTTCTTCTCCTCGACCAAAAACGCCTTCAGCTCCGCGAAATACGGCGCCTGGAACTGGTCCCAAAGGACCTTCTTCCAGGATTCGTCAATAATCGGATTTACGGCCATAAACCTTGAACCTTGAACTTTGAACCTTGAACTTTGAACCTTAGTGTTTAAAGTGCCTGACTCCCGTGAACACCATCGAGATTCCGAGTTCGTTGCAGGCTTTGATGGAATCCTCGTCGCGGACACTGCCGCCAGGTTGGATGATGGCGGTGACACCGTACTCGTGCGCCATCTTCACCACATCGTCAAAGGGGAAGAAGGCATCGCTGGCGAGACACAAATTGGCGGTAAGTCCCTTTGCCTTAGCCTCTTCCATGGCGATATGGGCGGCACCCACGCGATTCATCTGGCCGGCACCGATGCCGGCAATACGGCCGTCGCAGGCCACCGTGATGGCGTTGGAACGCACGTGCTTGCAAATCGTCATCGCAAGTTTCAAATTCTCCATCTCCTCGGCCGTTGGGGCCTTTTCGGTGACCACGTTGATCTCGTAATCCTCAAAGCGTTTGCGGTCGAGCGACTGGCAAAGCAAACCGCCAGCCACGCTCACGAACATCTTCTCGTCGGCGTTGGCTTTGTCGGTGCTGAAGGTCATCAGCCGGATATTCTTCTTCGTGGAGAGGTGATCGAAGGCCTCCTGCGTGAACGACGGCGCAAGGATGATTTCGAGGAAGACGGGCTTCATCGCCTCGGCAGTCGGCAGGTCTATTTCGCGGTTGGAAGCCACGATGCCGCCGAAGATGGAGACGCTGTCGGCCTCGTAAGCGCGGGTCCATGCCTCCAACGCACTCTCGCCGATGCCCACGCCGCAGGGATTCTTGTGCTTCACCGCCACCATTGTCGGGCGGTCGAACTCGCGCAGAATCTGCAACGCGGCATCCGCATCCTGTATATTATTGTAAGACAACTCTTTACCATGCAATTGCTCGGCCCATGCCATGGAATAACCCTGTTTCTTGCCAGCATAGAAGGCGGCCTCCTGATGCGGGTTCTCGCCATAGCGCAGCGACTGCTTCTTGGTGAAGGTAAGGGTCAGGTTTTCAGGCTCTTTCTCGCCCACTTTCTCCGTGAGGTAGGTGGAAATGTAGGTGTCGTAGGCAGCGGTGTGGCGGAAAACCTTGGCGGCGAGACGGCGGCGGGTCTCCAGCGTGGTATCGCCATGCGCCTTGAGTTCTTCCAAAACCGTGGCATAATCGTTATTATCGACCACCACGGTCACGAACGCATGGTTCTTGGCCGCGCTGCGCAACATGGAAGGACCGCCGATGTCGATGTTCTCAATGGCATCCTCAAACGTAGTACCCTCTTTCTCAATGGTTTGCTTAAACGGATAGAGGTTCACCACCACCATGTCGATGGGGGTGATGCCGTTGGTTTCCATCTCCTTGACATGTTCGGGGTTGGTGCGCACGGAAAGCAGACCGCCATGCACTTTCGGGTGCAGGGTCTTCACGCGGCCGTCCATGATTTCGGGGAAGCCCGTCACATCGCTGATGCCGATGGTCTTCACGCCCGCGGCCTCCAATGCTTTGCGGGTGCCGCCCGTGGAGATGATTTCAAAACCCAATTTGGTAAGTTCCTGAGCGAAAGGCACCACGCCTTCCTTGTTGCTCACACTGATAATCGCTCTTTTCATATTCTTGTTTTTTTATTTATTGCATTAAAAAACGAAGCGCAAAAATAGCAAATATCCTCCAATGCGCGACAAACAATTACAGAAATTTCGGCAATGCATCATTTTCAAAATAAAGTGTATATTTGCAACCCTTTTATAATCCACAAAATATGATGAAAACCACTCTAAAATGGACACTGTTCCTGGCCGCCACCCTCTGGGCTTCCAGCGGCATAGCCCAGACCAAAGTCACCCTGACGTTCCAGAACGCCTCCTCACAGGAAATTGAGGTCAATGCATACGGAAAAATCTATTTCGCAAACGATTACATGTACATTGATGAAGGCAACGCTTTCCCCTACTCTTTCGCCGTGAGCGACATCCGCAAGATGACGTTCGATGAGGTGCTGGGCGTGAACGACATCGTCACCGAAACCTTCAAGGTCTATCCCAATCCCGTCCATAACGAGCTGTATATCAGCAGCGATGACTTCCAACCGCATCCTTACCAACTCTACTCGGCGGACGGGCGGCTGCTCATGCAAGGCGAAAGTCAGGAAGGGAATCCCATCAATGTCAGCAATCTGCCGACCGGCTTATATATCCTGAAATTCAACAATTCCTCATTCAAAATCAGCAAATTATGAAAAAGAGCATCCTTTTCATTTTGTGTATGGTCTTGAGTGTCTGGATGTTGAACGCCCAAGAGTATTACCTGCACACCCACCGCAACGGCAACGTGACTTTCGAGAAGCGGATCAGCCAAATCGACAGTATCTGGTTCCAGAACAACAGCGCTGTTTTCACCTACAACAGCGGGTTGCAGACGATCCCGTTCACGAACATCGACAGCGTGACGTTCAGCACCGACAGCGTGATGCCGACTTATGACATCTACATCGTTTATAACGGCAGCTCCGTGACCATCACCAATCCATTAGCGAGCGCAGGCGTGACCATCACCGACAGTGCGGCCCGCGTGAACGTGGTCACCACCGCCGGCATCAGCGACATCACCTACCATGTCTCCGGCAGCACCACCGACGGCTGTCTGAACATCTCCAGCGACAAACGGTTCAATCTCTCGTTAGAGGGTGCCTCCATCACCAGCACCACCGGCGCGGCCATCAACTCCATCATCGACAAGAAGATGACCGTGGTGCTGGCCAACAACACCACGAACTACCTGAAAGACTGCACCAACGGCACGCAGAAGGCGGCACTGTACAGCAAAGGGCAGGTCTTCTTCTACGGTAGCGGCACGCTCACCGTGGATGGACAGACCAAGCACGCCATCTCCTCCGGCGACTATATTGAGATTTACGGCGGAAATATCGTGGTGACCTCCGCAGTGTAAGACGGTCTGCACGGCGACTACATCCGTATGCATGGCGGTTCCGTGACGGTTTCGGGTACGTCCGGCGACGGCTTGGACGGCGACACGGGCTTCATCGAAATCAACGGCGGCACCCTGAACATCACGGTGGCAACTGCCGACACCAAAGCCATCAAATGTGACAGCACCCTGACCATCAACGACGGCAATATCACCATTGTGGCTTCCGGTGCGCAGACTAAAGGGCTGAAGAGCGACCAGAACATCACCATCAACGGGGGCAGTATCGACATTACGGCTTCCGGTGCGACGGTGTTGGAAACGGTTAACGGTGTGGTGGATCCCTCCTATTGTTCAGCCATCACCACCGACGGCACGGTCAACATCAACGGCGGCACGATCTCCCTCACGCTGCCCACGAGCAACAACGGCGGCCGGGGCATCACCGCTGACGGTAACATCATGATTTCGGGCGGTTCTTTGATTATCATCACGGCTGGCAATGGTGCGGCTTATACCGTGTCGGGAAGCACGAAAGACTCTTACTCAAGCAGTTGCATCAAGACGGATGCCAATTTATACATCACAGGCGGTTACCTTTTCTGCAGTAGCAGCGGCTCGGGAGGCAAGGGTCTCCGCGCCGACAGCACCATCGTCATCGGGGCTGTGGATGCGGCCGACTCGCTACTTATCCTTAACGTCACCACCTCAGGCGAGCGTTTCACCGTCACTTCCGGCGGTGGCGGCTGGCCGGGCGGTGGCGGTGGTCCGGGCAACAGCGGTGACTACTGCAACCCGAAGGGCATCCGTGCGGACGGCAACCTCACCATCAACAGCGGCATCATCATCGTGACTTGCACGCAAAACAACGAAGGCGGCGAAGGCATCGAAAGCAAGAACATCCTCAACCTCAACGGCGGAAAGCTCACGATTTCCTCCACTGGTGACGACGCCATCAACGCGGCCGACCGTCTCAACATCACGGGCGGAACCACTTACGCCGTCTCGAACAAGAACGACGCCATCGACTGCAACGGCCCGATGTACATCTCCGGCGGCTTCACTGTCGCGGCAGCGAGCAGCGCCCCTGAAGAGGCATTCGACTGCGACAACAACACCTTCGGCATCACCGGCGGCACCATCATCGGCACGGCACCTAGCGGCATGTACTCCAACCCCACGGCGAGTGCCTGCACGCAACATGTCCTGAAATACACACATTCCGGAGACAACAATATCCAGCTGATTCGGAACAGCGACAACGAGGTTCTCCTCACCTTCCACGTGCCCACCATCTCCGGCGGCGGTGGTTGGCCCGGTGGCGGTGGAGGCGGTTCCTCAGTCGCCCTGACCTTCAGCAGCCCGGAGTTTGTACAAGGCACCTACACATTGAAATATGGCGGCACCATCACGGGCGGCACCGAGTGGCACAACTATTACACAGGAGCGACATACAGCGGCGGTAGCACGAAGACTGTCACCGTGGGGAGCTCTTTCTCCGTTGTGTCTGTGAATTAGGACGTGAGACGTAAATTGCTGTGTATGGCTGCCGCAATGCGATTGTAGGGCTGTCGCAATGCGGCAGCCCTACAACGCATTGCGGCAACCCTACTAGTGTAATACCGTGGAAAGAATCTCCAGCGAGTCGATCTTCCGGATTTGCTCGTTATGCACCTGAAAATAAGCGACCAACCCCTTCAGCAAGGCATTGCGCACCCCGCGCGTGACCGGCACCGGCTCATCCTCATTGAGCAGTTGGTGCAAATACGCGCTCTGTTGTTGCGACAAGAACCCGGCATCTTCCATATAGAAAGGCTGGAAACGACACTCCTGCAACGAAAAATATGGGGTGTTTTCGGTGAAATTGTCCTCTGGCTCGTACCCCATCACGCGACTGAGGCGCAACAGGAACCGCAACGGCAGCTCGGCCATATTCTCACGGGCGTTATGCACCTTCGCAATCTCCTCCTGCAAGAAATCGAACAACACCTCATCCTGCCCGGAATCCATCAGCAGCTTATACAGTATCTCGTTGTAAAACAGCAATATGGAACTCTTCGCAGGGTCATAATACATGGCATTGGCGGCATGACGCGGCGCAATGTCTTTCAAATACTTCAACGAGCTCTTGTTGTGGTCATCGTACGAAATATCCATCACCGCCAAAGGAGAGAAATAGGATGCGGCGAAACGGTTGTTCTTCCGGAAGGCATTCTTGATGATAAACGACTGATTGCCTTGCTGTTGCGTGAAGATCTTCACAATCAGCGAGGTGTCGCCGTACTTGGTGGCGTGCATCACTATGCCTGGAGTCGATATGATCATCTTTTTGTATTTCGTTCCACCCCACATTGCGGCTTCGCCTTATGTGGGATCATTTGCGCTTCGCGCATGTTGCCTCTTCGAGGCTGCTTAAGGAATGTAATTTAGTTAATAAATACGAACTTGGTGACGATTTTATCCTTGCCTTCCTCGTCGGAGACCATCACGTAGTAAACGCCGGTGGCGGGACGGTGGCCGTGGAAGTCCTTGCCGTACCACACCAGCTGTCCACCGTCGCTGTAGCCCTGCCAGACAAGCTTGCCGGAAGCGTCTGTAATCTTACACAACGAATTGGTCTTCAACCCGTTGACAGCTATTGCGCCGGTATAGCCGTGCGGGACAGGATTCGGATAGACCGGGAGGTCCTCGTAGGTCTCGAAACCGCCCGTGGCCGTGCCTTTGTAGCTGACCATACCGTTCGAGGTGGCGAAGAAGACCTCGCCAGTGAAATCGTTGACGTTAATGTCCACAATATTGTTGGAGAACAACGGATGATCCTCGGCCGTGAAGTGCAATAGCTGCTCCTGCCCGTTTTCACTCATCAGAAAAACACCGGCCTTGTTGGTGCCTATCCACTTACGGTTGGCCCCATCCACTGCTATAGCCGTAACTTCTTCAAATTCAAGCAACACTGAAACATACCCGTCTTGTTCCAACAGAATATTTCGGGGATAGACACCGCCGTCGAAGACCTTGCTGGGGTAGTAAATAACCTTCACGCCCTTGTCGGTGCCAATCCAGATTTCGCCGTCCTGATCCTCGGCCATGCAATAGACCGTGGAGGAGGTCACCTCGGCAGCCGCGTTCATGTCAATGCGGGCAATGCGGTCATCGCTCGTATTGTCGTACGTGCCGTTATCCGTGAATGCAATCAGATGGTAAACCACCCCGTCGCGCGGAAAATTCATCCACTTGTAGCCACGAGAGTCCACCAGCAGCTTGTCGGCCACCACATCGCCAATGGAGTTTGCCGAAAGAACGTATGCGATGTTGTAAGCATGCCACGTCCCGTCCGGTTCCAACATCTTCAACATCTTCTGGCAATAACTATTTGTCAACCAGATATTTCCCTTTTTATCATATTGCAACCCCGACACAAACGTCTGGCCATTGGAGATTGAGTCCAACAGTGAATTCCGGGCATTGTAATGAGCCACAGGCTGGTGGTTCTGGCACACGAACAGACCATTTCCCCACGAAGCCACCGCCCATTCGGACTCGTTCTTCGGACTGATGGCCACGTTGGTCAAGTCGTAGGTCGGTTGTTCAGGGTTAAAATAGAGGAAATCAGTACTGTTATGTTGCCATTGACCGTTCTGACACCAACTCAGAGCTGGGAAGCGGAAGCCGGGCGCGTATGCAGTAGAGGCTCGTCGTGTGCCGTGAACCGCCGCCACAACGCCGTTGCGCGAGGTCACACGCTCCACATAGTCCATATAGGGTCCCGAAGCCTTGAAAAAGAGGTGCGAATAGAAAGTCATGTTGCTCTGTACCAGACCATAAACATTGTCCGCAGTCCAAATATTATCACCGTCTAAAACAGCCTCCCGCACATCCGGATAATAGCCGTCCGTATACCAAACGGCATTATAAATCCTCTCCGCGTTGCCATTCAACAGTTCCACCTCATTCCAGTTGCAAACCAGCAGTGTATCATGTTGTGCAGACATATAACGCACTAACTGATAATTCTTTCCGGTAGATTGCCAACCGTTTTCCGTGCGTCTGTAAAGCGTATCAAATCCCTCGGTCTCAGATGATTCGGCCGTTTTGACTGCAAAAACCGTATTTCCAATCGTAGACAAAAATGACACATTCATCGTACTCTCCTGTTCCCACTGCGAGAAGTTGCTCACCGCCGGCGAAGTTTTCGATATACTGAAGACCCCACCTGTCGTCGAAATGTAAAACCGCTGGTTCGCCATGGCAACATCCGTAGGTGTAAACTGCTCGTCGCCACGTTTGGTGAACCAAGTGTCCGTAATCACCATCTCGGCCAAGTCCAAAACCACGATTCCGAAAGGATAGACAAGGTACATTTTATCATCCATCGCGCGACATATCTGCAACATTTTGGAGCCTGTCAGCGATTTGTCTTTCACATCGCGAATATTCGTAAGACGGTCGTTCTGAATCACATCAATATTGCCATTAGTGTAACAGATTATCAAAGAGTTATGCGCTTTCTCATGGAAAATTTTGACAATACTGATGTCGGATAAACCCTCCACTTTCGTCCAAGTGGAAATCTCCGGGTCATCCTGAAAAGCCGTATTCTTTTCCAGCAGCATCAGTCCGTTGTCAGTCGCAGCGTAAACGGTCGTTGCATCAACGGCGACGGAGGAAAAGGCGTGCATGGCGGTATGCGCGGTGAATTTGCCAATAGCAGTCTGAGCCGTCAGCACGACCGACGACAGCACAAAGATTGCCAGAACAATATGTTTTCTCATAAGGCTGTATTTCGATACAAGTCGGATTTTTTAAGGTTATAAGCTGGAATCAAAGATGTCAAGATACTGATTACCAGTATGGTTAGCAACACAACCAGCAGATCGGCAAAGCGGAATTGCACGGGATAGTACGGGATAATGTAGTGTGCGCCACCACCGCCGAGCTTCACGATATGGAAGGTCTGCTGCAGGAAACAAATCAACGCACCGAGCAACGTACCTGCCAGTCCGCCCAACGCAGAGACCATCACACCTTCGTAAACGAAAACCTTCTGAATCAACGATTTGGAGGCCCCCATACTGAACAACACGGCCGTATCTGTCCGCTTTTCCAGAATCAGCATGCCCAACGCCCCGATGATATTGAAGGCGGCGAGAATCAAAATGAAGGCGAGAATCAGGTAAATCATCAGTTTCTCCGACTTCATCGTCTTGTAAAGCGAATCCTCTTGCTCGCGCTGGTCTTTGACAACATACTTGTCGCCCACAATATCCACAATTTTCTTACGCATTTTGGCCGCATTCACGCCGTCTTTGAGCTGAATCTCCACCGATGTCACCTCGCCGTCGTAGTTCATCAGCTCGCGAACAAACGAAAGCGGACAGAAAATGTAGTTTTCGTCGTAGTTGGTATTGGTGCAAATCACGCCGTTGGGAATAATGTACTGCGTATTGAACGCATCAGACGGATTCGCGAAATTCTTCTTGGTACGCTTGGGGTAGTACAACTTCATCAGCTTGTAACTCAGCAAGTTGACTTCAAGCTTGCCCGCCGCACCAGTGCCCATGATAGCGCACGACTGCCGCAGTTTGTAGAGCGCGGTATCACCATCCACCAACATGTTCTCGAATGAATTCGTCTGGAAGTAGCCGTCGGGGACACCCTTCACGTAAAGCAATTCCTGACGGTCGTCGTAGTTTGCGAGGGAGAGGTCGCACACAATCTCGTTAACCACCTTCACCTCAGGCAGTTGCCGAAGCTGTTGAAGAGGAAAGCTGTCCGTTGCGAACGACTTGCCTTCGCGCAGAGTGACCTCGTAGTCGGCATGCAACGCATTGAACCAACCTCCGATGATGTCGCTCATGCCATTAAAAACGGAAAGCACAACCACGAGCGCGGCAGTGCTCACCATGATGCCGATCATGGAGATTCCGGAGATGACGTTGATGATATGATGCTCTTTTTTGGAAAAAAGGTAACGCCACGCCAGGAACAGGGCCGTCTTATGCGACTTCTGTGCCACTATTTTTTCAGCAGTTCGTCGATATGCTCAAGGTAGTCGAGGGTGTCGTCGAGGAAGAACTCAAGGGCCGGCACCACACGCAACTGGTTGCGCACCTGCTGTCCGAGACGGTAGCGGATATCCTTTGTATTCTCTTTTATCATTTTGATAATCAACTCCTTGTCAGCCGTATTGTAGATACTGAGATATGCACGGGCGATGGAAAGGTCAGAGGTGACCTTCACGTTCGTCACGGTGATCATGCACTTGTAGATATTGCGGCTGTCCGCCAAAAAGATGTTGGCCAGCTCACGCTGCAGCATCGCCTCTATTTTCTGTTGTCTTGTCGTATTCATTGTCGTTAATTTAAGACGGCAAAGATACATTTTTTTAGGCAACGGGGTTATTCGGAATTGCGGATATGGACATCCATCTGGTTGAACGGAATCTCCAGTCCTTCCTTGCGGAACGCGTTATATATTCCCTCATTCAGCGAAAAGAGCGCGTTCCAATAGTTTTCAGGGAGTGTCCAGGCGTAAAGCCGCATGTTGAGCGAGCTATCCCCAAATTTCTCAAGTGTGGCGAAAGGAGCCTTGGGCTCGTTCACCACATACGGGTTCTCGGCGGCGACACGGACCATCACCTCCTTGGCTTTCTCCACCGACCTGCCATAAGCTAGCCCCACGTCGATGGCCACGCGGCGCTGCGGGAGGTTGAAGTGGTTGACGAGCGACTTGGTGGCCAGCTCGGTGTTGGGCACCACGATTTTGCGGGCATCGTACGTACGCAAAGTGGTGTTGAAAATCTGGATGCTGTCCACGAAACCGGCGTAGGGACCTTGTTCAATGTAATCGCCCACCTTGAACGGCTTGAGCAACAGGATGATAACACCGCCTGCGAAGTTCTGCAACGTGCCTTGCAATCCCATGCCGATAGCCACGCCCGCTGCGCCCAAGATAGCGATGAACGAGGTCATCTGGATGCCCATGATGCCCATCGCCGTCAACACGAGCAGCACCTTCAAGATGATGTCAACGAGCGAATGTAGGAACTGTTGCAGCGACGGATCGACCTGATGGCGCTCGTAAGCCTTTGTCATCGCCTTGTTCAGCAGGTTGATGAGCTTCCAACCCACAATCAGCACGATGCCCGCCACAATCAGCCGAGGCACATACTGGAACACGACGTCGTTTAAAAACTGCTTCGCCCCAGTGGCGAAGGAATCCCAAGTGGTTACGGTTGTTTTTTCCATATTATAACTTTTTCTATTGCCTATTGCCTCTTGCCTCTTGCCTTTTGCCTTTCGCCCCTACTTAAACGAATACGCTATGCCAAGATACAGCACATTTTCGGGGTTTTTAACCTGGATTTCGTTGTCGCTGCGGAGATAAAAGTCGAGGGTATGGTGCCGGTCAATGCTGTACTCCACTCCCGCCACTGAGCGCAACTGGTCGATGATGTTGTCGCCGGGCTTGTAGAGCCGCCACCAGAACTCCTCGGACAGATGTAGTTTAAGTCTTGTCTGCGGGATGGAATAGCTGACTGACAGGCGGTTGCGCAGGTAGGTCTTGGGGTTGAACGTGTAGTCCCCGCGACGTTCGTCACGGAACGTGGTCTGCGCCATCACGCGCCAACCCACTTTCCACTGCCCGAACTTCGGGGCGAGGGAGACGAATGCCTTGACACGGTGGCGGTTGTCGAAAAGCTGATCCTCACGGTCGTGGTAGTTGAGGAAGCTGTACGATGCCCCGATCTTCATCCGCTTCTGCCAGAACGTGTAGTCGGTGCCGACAGCGAGCTTGGCGCGGTCGTAATGCGTGAAATGGCAGTCGAAACGCAACTCCCCCTCCGCCGTGAAATGCCATCCTTTCATGATTTTCAGCTCATAGTCCACACCGAAGACGCCGCCCGTGGTGAACGTCTGCGCACGTCCACCAACGCACAGCCATACTGCGATGCTAAGTACTATGATGAGTCTTTTTATCATTCTTCTTCGTTGATCAGCCCCACACTGCGCGACTGCGTCGCTTGTTGTGGCCCTTTTTTCGTTCCTCCGGCCCCACACTGCGCGACTGCGTCGCTTGTTGTGGCCCTTTTCGTTCCTCTGGCCCCACACTGCGCGACTGCGTCGCTTGTTGTGGCCTTTTTTCGTTCCTCCTTCCTCGCTTGGCCCCACATTACGCTCCTTCGTCGCTTATGCGGGGTTAATTGCACTTCGTGCGTTTTGCCTCTTCGAGGCTGCTTAAGGAAGTATTCTTACTTAGAAAATGTTGTCCTTTTTGACTTTGGTGAGTTCGTTGATGGTGTTTTCTGGCTTATCGGAGGCGTAATAGACCTTCACGTAGGCGATGTCTTTGAGGTAGTCGATGTGGCCGACTTCGAGGCGCTTGATGTCGAGGCCGGTGCGCGACTTCAGGTCGGCCATCAGCTCGTTCTCGCGGTCGGCGTGGGCAAGCGCGACCTTCTCATAGACGATAATCTTGCACTCGAGATGCGTTTTTCGATGGATGGTTTCAAACAGCCAGACAGCCAGCACAATCAACAAGTTGGTAATCAGCAGTTCGGTGTAACTCACCGTCATGGCCAAGCCATTGATGACAGAGATGCCGACCACGACGAACAGGTAGGTCATCTCACGAATCGGCACCGTCTCCGTCCGGTAGCGTATCATCCCGAAGATGGCGAACAACCCCAGCGCGAAACCTATCTGCACCTTCACGTTGTCCATCAAGAATATCAGGAAGAAAATCGTGATACTGAACAACATAAAGGTGAAATAGTAGTCGCGGCGTTGACTCTTTTTATAGTAAAGGCAACCCACGATAAACCAGCACACCACCAGGTTGAGGGCGAAGCGGAGCAACATCTGCCACAAGCTCGGACCATCGAACCACGGGATGCCGAAAAGGCCGCCACCGTCATTCGCAAACTCTTCCGCAATGGACGGGTCAAACAAATCTGAATCAAACTGTATCATTGTCCCAACGATTTTATGAGGAAATTTTTATTTGTTAACTTATTGACATAACGTATTTTGTCCTTGAATCGGTTATATTTCAGATGCTCGTCGGTGAGGAGCATCCCGAGGCAGTATTTGCTGAGTCCCTTCTGTTGCACACGGGCGTCGCGAAGTATATCCTTGAACCTGGAATGTAACGAGCCATCCTGTTTCACCTCAATGATAACCAAATCTGAAACATCAGCATCACAACCACTTAGATGATTATGAAACGTGATTCCAAGATCAATGGTGACGCGCTCAGTCTTCGCTTTGTTCACGAGCGTGATGCGCTGGAAGGCGTTTTCGAGACGCGGCAGCATCGGTTGGTCGGTGACCCACACTTTCTCTCGGATAAAATCCGCCATTTCAGGCAGTTGGTAAAGGTCACCCCACACTTCCATAGGGATAGGAATCCGTTTTTTCTTGGTCCTACCTGTGTTTTTCTTGTTCTTGATTTCGCAAAAGGCGATGCCGGAATCCACATAGATGCGCTGACGGACTTTCTGGCGGCGTAATCTGCGGTTGTGGTGCATCGTGTAGGTGACGGCGTCCGGCGTATCGAAATAGAGCGTACGGTAACGAGCAATAGATTGTCCTTCAACCTTTTGCACATAGAAATGCGTATTCCAAAACGGAGCCATCCGCAACAGCGTCTCCCTATTGGTCGGGAACTTGCTGTCCACGCGGTTCATGAGCTTCACGCCGCTCATCTCCTCCAACGAGATGGGCGCCATCGAGGACAATATCGGCTCCAGTTCCTGTATCACTTGCGTATGTATTCGTATTCCCTGATTGAGAGCAGGTTCCCCTTGGCGTTGTAGTTCAGCTGCCGCTTCTTGGTGCCGTCGGCGTTATACTCAATCTTGTGGATGCGGTAAGCCTTGTTGTGTTCGTCATAGACCACCTCGCGCACCACGCGGTCGTTCGCGTCATACTCGTAAGTACAGCGCGCCTTCATCGAGGAACCGGTGTACTCGATTTCCTCCACCTTGCGTCCCTTTTCGTCGTACTTGGTGACGTGGTCAAGGTATTTAGTGCCCTTCACCGGGGTCTTCCACGTCTTGACTGTCAAGTTCTTACGCGACTCCTTTTTGCCATCGCTTTGCCCGAACGCAACGGCCACGCACAGCACCGAGCAAAACAGAATTAAAATTATCTTTTTCATACTTTCTTTTGACTATTGACTATTGCCTATTGCCTATTGCCTGTTCCCTATTGCCTTTTGCCTTTTGCCTATCACCCACATCACGGTCTGACATTCACCCTGAACGTATCCGGAAACCAGAATATCTGGTCTGTTTCGGGCACGGAGATAGTTTTGGAGACCACGGACGGAATTTCGTCCTCGTCCTCGCTGAGGGTGAAGACGGTGTAGACGCCAGGGGAGAGTTTCTGGAAGGCGAAAACACCGTCGAGGCCCGCGCGCACGTCGTCGCAGGGGAAGTCCTCACCCTGCCGCTGGATGTACATGCGCTGCCCGTAAGCCCATCCCTGGGAGATGACATTGCCGTTCTTGTCGATGTAGTACGCCCAGACGTGACCCTTCACCATGGAAGTGCCATACGCCTTGCCATCATGAATGTAGATGTCGGGGGCAACGGTCGTCTTACCGTACTGAACCTCAACGGTTTGCGGCACCGCCACACGTTCTCCGCTTGCCAACGTTGAGTAGGCATAGACCGTGTAAGTTCCCGGACGAAGGTACTTGAACTGGTAGAAACCGGTGTGGTCGGTCTCCTCGTCGTCACCGTAGAACTGCTGCGTGCCGTAGACCAAGAAGACATCCTCTTTGGCGGCCAACACCGTGTCCGTCTGTAAGTTATAGTTGTCGTCGGGATGCAGCACTTTGTAGACGGTGCCTTCGATGGAACCGGTGCCGCCGCTGCCCTCGCCGGTATTGCAGGAGGTTGCCGCCATCGACAAAACCAGCAGGAAAAGCGGGATGATTAGTTTATTGATTCTCATTTTTTTACCATACTTAAACGAAACGGCAAAAATACATTTTTTGCAAAACAAAAAAATTCACGCCCAATCCAATAAAATCGTATTTTTGCCGTTTGATTCAAAAAAGAGAAAAAAATGAAGAAGATCATTGCTATCGCGATCGTGCTTATGAGTGTTGCCTTTGTGTTCTCCGCATGCGACACGCAGCACAAGTGCGCCGCCTACGGCCACTATGCCTACAACATGCCGGCCGAAAATCCGGACAATATCGACTAACCCGCGCCTCCCATGCGGAACTCCGAGGTCGGTCACTTGATGCATCGCAAGGCGCCGCTGACACTGCTGTTGGCGGTCGCTTGTTGTTTGTCGTGGGCCCAAAATGTGGGCGAGTACTACCATGACGTGACCGAGAAGGACTGGAATTTCCAGATTTTCGCAAACACGGCAGGTTTCGGGGGCGGTTTCCAGCACGGGCGCACCCCCGACCTCTACAACAAGCACTTCTGGGAGTTGCAGTTCATGGTCAACAAGCACCCGAAATCCATCCGTTCCATCAATGCGCTGTACGACAACGTGCGCCCCATTCGCTACGGGCAACTCTATTCGCTGTTCTTCCTGCAAGCCGGATACGGCTACCAGCGCACCCTACACCTCAAGCCCTACTGGGGCGGCGTGCAGGTGAGCTACACGCTGTCGGCCGGCGCTTTGCTCGGCATCGGCATTCCCAACTACGTGGAGGTGCTCAACTACAACACCGGATTTTCCGAGATTGTGCGCTACGATCCCGAAAAGCACAACCTCAACAACATCCTCGGCGGCGCAAGGTTGATCAACGGCATCTCGCAAACCATCTTCCGGCCCGGCTTCTACGCCAAAACAGGCCTCGTGTTCGACTTCGCCAAGAGCGACTACAAACTCCGCGCCCTTGAAGTCGGCATCCAATACCAGATGATTTTCCCGTTCGTGCAACAGATGGCCTTCAACCCCGCCAAAAAATTCTACCTCACTGGATATCTGTCGTTCAATTTCGGGCAAAAGATAGGAAGGCAACACAGATGAGGCAAACAAACGAACAATTGACAAGACCAAAGGCATCCTCAACTCCCCCTTTTCAAGGAGGGACAAGAGGAGCGCGGCGATAAACTGAAATTATGAAAAAAAGGATAATCATAGTGCTGTTTACAGTCGTTTCGGGCTTTTTCACCACAACCCGCGCCCAAAACGACTTTGAAATCGTCAAAAACGTCGATATTTTCATCGATGTGCTGAACGAACTGAACGAGAAATACGCCGACGAGATTTCGCCGGGCGAGCTCACTCAGACCGCCATCAAGGCGATGCTCCAGAGTCTCGACCCCTACACCGTCTATTACAACGAGGGCGAAATCGAAAGCTACCGCATGACCAACACCGGCGAATCAAACGACATTGACGTGACGCTGCAAACTGTTGACAAGCAACTTGTTGTCACCGACATGATTGGCGACGGACCCTCCGTGAAAGCGGGTTTGCGCGTGGGCGACCGCATCCTGAGCGTCAACGGACAGTCATCGGCCAACCGCGACATCGACGCCATCTACCTCGCCATGCGCGGACAACCCGGCAGCACCTATACGGTCGAGGTCTATCGCCCGACAGAGCGCAAGAACCTGATTTTCAAGGTAAAACGAGAGAAGGTGAAACAGCCCAACATTCCGTGGTCGGGACTTCTTGGCGACAAAGTAGGCTACATCAAGCTCAACCAGTTCCTCGAAAAAGCGGGCAGCGATGTGTATGACGCTTTCAAGGCACTGAAGGAGGAGGGAATGGAATACCTCATCATCGACCTGCGTGACAACGGCGGTGGTCTCCTCGGTGAGGCCGTCAATATCATCGACATATTCGTGGGCAAAGACATCCCGGTGGTGGAGACCAAAGGCAAAATCCCCGAAATGAACAATATTTACAAGACCCATAATGAGGCTGCCGACCCCAACATCCCCATTGTGGTACTGGTGAACGAGCATAGTGCGTCAGCATCGGAAATCGTCTCCGGCACGCTGCAGGATCTCGACCGCGCTGTCATCGTGGGAAAGAAATCGTTCGGCAAGGGACTGGTGCAGAAAGTCTATCCGATGGAGTACAACACCAGCATGAAGGTCACCATCTCGAAATACTACATCCCGAGCGGCCGTTGCGTGCAGAACATCGAATATTTCGACCGCGACACCACCAAAGGCGGATACAAGATCCCTGATTCACTGGCCGTTGCCTACAAAACCAAGAACGGTCGTACCGTCTATGACAAAGGTGGTGTGGAACCCGACGTGCCCGTGGCCGACGAGGATGTCCCCGACATCCTGACCGCGCTCATTGAGGAGCGGGCTATCTTCGATTTCGCCAACGACTACCACGCCAAGCACGAATCCATCGCCAAGGCGGAGGACTTCACCGTGGATGACGCCATTTACAATGAGTTCCTGCAGTTCCTCAAAGCGAACAAGTACACCTACACCATCGAGCTGGAGACCAAGTTAGACGAGTTGAAGACTGCCGCCGAAGCCGACAACGCTTTCTCCGGCATCCAAACCGCATACAACCAGCTGAAAGCGCAAATCGAGACCCTCAAGACGCAGGATCTGACTACGCACAAGGACGCCATTTCCCGTGCACTGACGCAGGAAATCGTGTCTCGGTACTACTTCAGCACCGGCAAGCTCGTCAACAGCCTGCATCACGACCGCTGCATTGACACGGCCAAGAGCGTGCTGCTTGACAAGAGTCGCTACAACGCCATCCTCTCGCCGAAAAAGTAGGCCATGAGCCGCGCGGAATTCCACCACAAATTCTACTTGTTGGGCACCGTCACCTTGGCGGCGGCTATTCCGTTGTCACACTTTCTCATGGGGTTGGCTCCTTTCTTGTTGTTACTCAATTGGTTGGCGGAATGGAACTGGGATGAGAAACGGGTGCGGTTGCGTAAAAACCAGCAAGGGCTCTGGTTCGCCGCCTTTTACCTCGTCTATGCTATCGGGCTCATTCACGTCACCGACTGGGGTGCGGCAGGCGACGAAATGCTCAGCAAAATCCCGTTCCTCCTCTCCCCTATTGTGATTATCACCTCCAAGCCGTTCGACAACAAGGAATTACGATGGATTTTCGGAACCTTCGTCCTAGCCACCCTGTTCGGATGCTGTTGGAATTTCGGTTACGCCCAGACCCATACACTTGGCAACTTCCGGGAGATGTCGCGCTTCATCGACCACATCCGATTCGGCCTCTGCGTGGCCCTCTCCATCGTCTTTTGCCTGCACCTCCTAAGCCGTTTGCAGGGAAAAAGCCCGCTATTTCAAATCACCTACTTAATAATCAGCCTATTATTGCTGGTTTATTTGATTTACAGCCAGACTCTGTCAGGTATTGTAATTCTGATGGTTATCGCATTCTGCTACATCATACATCTTATTGTAAACCAAAAAGATAAGAGGATAAAATGGGCATTTGGCGGAGCCATGGCACTGTTTCTGGCCCTTTTAATCGGCTATACCAGCTACATCACCTACGACTATTTCCATGTGAAGGATCCCGTTCCCGACCGCACCGCGCTGACCGCCTCGGGCAATCCCTACACGTTCGAGGAGAATCCGATGGTAGAGAACGGCCACTATATTGGCAACTACGTGTGCGAGAAGGAGTTGCAGACTGCTTGGACAATGCGTTCTGACTCGGTTTACGACGGGCTGACTTCCGCCACATTAGTACGCTACCTCAACTCACTCGGCCTGCGCAAGGATTCCGCCGCCGTGATGAGCCTCAGCGACAACGACATCCGCAACATCGAAAACCACAACGCCAATATCTACTACACCAAGAAGGTCAGTCCGCGACGGGCGTTGTACGAGACCTTTTTCGGGTTTACATTGTACGAGAAATACGGCGTCATCAATGAATCGTCGCTGCTGGAGCGTGTAGAGCTGTGGCGGGCGTCGTGGCGGGTCATCCGCGAGCACTGGCTGTTCGGGGTCGGCATCGGAAACGAACGGACGGCACTGGACCGGCAGTTGGAGGCGCAGCAGTCGCCCATCGCGGGCAAGCGGCCGGGGCGCGGCAGCCACAACCAGTTCCTCACCTACTGGATGGCGGCGGGCATCATCCCCGTGCTCTATCTCTGTTTCATCCTGGTTTATCCCTTCGCAGCGATGCGGAAACGGGTCACCTTCCTCTATTTCGCCTTCATCACCATGATGTTCCTCTCCATGTTAGTGGAAAACACCCTCGACGTCCAAACCGGCCTCATGCTGTGGGCGACGTTTGTGCCGATATTGCTGTTCAGCGACAACCGAAAACCCGAATTCTAACCATTAACCATTATACCTTAACCCAACAATGTCCGGCCTCTACCTCCACATCCCCTTCTGCAAATCCAAATGCGTTTACTGCGGATTCTACTCCACTGTAAACCAGAAGGATGTGGAAAGGTATATTACGACATTGGAGGAAGAGATGGTTCTACGAAAGGATGAAATAGCTGGCAACACCATCCAGACAGTCTATTTCGGCGGAGGCACCCCGTCGTTGCTACAACCCACTCATTTACAGCTCATTCTGAGCAATATTCATCGAAACTACACCATCGACCCCGATGCCGAAATCACCATCGAGGCAAATCCCGAACAGCTGAGTGCCGACTATTGTCGCAATCTTAAAGCATTAGGATTCAACAGAATAAGTATCGGCATACAATCCTTCCACGATGAAATTCTGCAGTTCTTGGGAAGGAAACATACCGCCAAAGAGGCCCTGCGGGCGGTAGAAAACGCGCACAAAGCTGGCTTCGACAACATTTCCATTGACCTGATATACGGCGTGAATGAACGCGACAACGCATTGTGGCAGAAAGAGTTGAATACTGCCTTCGCGCTGCCGATCCAGCATTTTTCCGCCTATGCCTTAACCGTGGAGGAGAACTCTCTGCTTTACCGCCGCATCCATCAGCACAAAACCGTGGAACCCGATGAAGATTTGGCTTCGATACAATATAATACATTGTCGGAGGCTGTCGCGCAGTCGCGATTCGCGCAGTACGAAATCTCCAACTTCGCGGTAAAAGGCTGGGAATCTCGGCACAATTCCGCCTATTGGCAGCGGATTCCCTACCTCGGGCTCGGAGCCTCCGCGCACTCCTTCGACGGGACGCACCGCTCGTGGAACGCCCCCACCCTGTCGGGCTACTTCGACCAAATCAAGCAGCGGAAACCCTTCCACGAGCGCGAAACACTCACGGACATCGACAAATACAACGAGTTCATCCTCTTGCGGTTACGCACCGCCTCGGGCATCGACCTGCAGGAGATGTCGCGACTGTTTGGCACAGAGAAGGTCGAGTCGCTGCTCCGTTATTTCGCCTCGAAAGTCCCGGACGAGCATTACGTTCGCACTCCCGACCGCCTGCGCCTGACCGCACAAGGACTCTGGTTCGCGGACGGCATCGCCAGCGACGCATTCCTGACGAACTAACAACCAACAACCAAAAAATAATAGATTATTCCTTAAGCAGCCTCGAAGAGGCAAAACGCACGAAGTGCAATTAACCCCACATAAGCGACGAAGGAGCGCAATGTGGGGTTAGCGTAGGCAAGCAGCCTCGGAGAGGCAACACGCACGGAGTGCTAATAACCCCACATAAGGCGAAACCGCAATGTGGGGCATACAAATGACAGTGCAAGGAAATCCTCAGAACAGCGTCGGCTCCCATCTCTGGTGGCCGTCAGCCTTAGTAGTAGCCTGCGCCTCCTCGTTTAAGAACTTGATTTTACGAGAGATACCCCATCGGAAGCCTCCAAGGAAACCGTCCGAACGGACAACGCGATGGCAAGGCACGATATACATCACCGGATTGGCGCCCACCGCCTGGCCCACTGCCCGAGCCGATTTGGGACGTCCAATCCGACCTGCGATATGCCGATAGGTGGTCACCATACCGATGGGAATGGACAATAAATCGCACCAAACCTCCATTTGGAAAGGGGTGCCGTACAAGTGGAGGCAAAGGCTCGGCACCTTGTCATAGCGATGACGAAGCAACATGAGTGCCTTCTTGTGCAGGGCCACGGTTCGGCAGCGGAACTTTGCCTTGGGGAAGTGTCTCCTCAAGGTCGCCTCGGGCTCCCATTTCGTCGCGGCAGGCATGAGGAAACAGACACCCTTGGCGGTAGAGGCAATCAAGACGCGCCCGAAAGGAGCAGCGTAGATGCTGTAGCTGATGGTGAGAGGCTTCTCCTTGCCCAAGAACTCCTCCCGCGACATCGGCTCTATCCAGATGCGGCACTGTTTCTTGTCGTTCATTTCATGTGAATTTGACGGCAAAGGTACAAAATTTATATCAAAAATAAAAAATCAGAAAAGGTTATCGGGTATTTTTTGTACTTTTGCATTTCAATTTATAACCGATTATCATAAAATGTCCAATATGAGAAAAACGACTCTGTTATTATGTCTTTTCGCCGCCGTTCTGATGTTCGGCTGCCAGAAACCCAAAGCCGTCGTCGTCATTCCCGAACCGGTGGAAATCACGCCCAAAGGCGGACAGTTCACCATCGATGACAAGACGATGCTCTGCTTCGACAACCTCGGGGCAAACGGCACCGAAACCTCCAAGATGATCCGCGAGCTTTATGAAAGCTACTTCAAGATTCGTCCGAACTTAGGCGATGCAGAGAGCGCCAAGAAGAATTCCATCTTGTTCTCTATCAGCAAGAAAGAAATCAAAGACATCGGCGATGAGGGTTATGTATTGGAAGTGAAAGCCAAACGCATCGTGGTAGAAGCCAATACCACCGCCGGACTATTTTACGGTATGCAGACGCTGCTGCAACTCGCCGGCACCGACAAGCTTGCCGACAGCAAAACATTCGCTGTGCCGTGCTGCCAAATCACGGACTATCCGCGCTTTGGCTATCGCGGGGCGCACCTCGACGTGTCGCGCCACTTCTTCGACACTGCTTTCGTGAAGAAATACATTGACCTGCTGGCCTACTACAAAATCAACAAGTTCCACTGGCACCTCACAGACGACCACGGCTGGCGCATCCAGATTGACCGCTATCCTGAGCTCACCCGCGTGGGCGCGTGGCGGCCCGAACGTTCCTCTTGGGATACGCTGCATCCTGTAATGCCAGAAGAGCCCATGACCTACGGCGGCTTCTACACCAAGGAGCAGATTCGCGACATTGTGCGCTACGCCGCCGCCCGCCACATCGACATTATCCCCGAAATTGAGATTCCCGGCCACTGCAGTGCCATCCTCGCCGCCTACCCGCAGTTCGCCTGCGACGATTATCCCTACACCGTGGCCGTGGGTCCCTACTGGCCGCCGAAAGCCATCATGTGCGCCGGCAACGACGGCGTGCTCACCTTCTACAAAAACGTTCTCAACGAGGTAGCGGAACTCTTCCCCTACCCGCTCATCCATATCGGCGGCGACGAAGCCTTCAACGACAACTGGCAGGTCTGCCCGAAGTGTCAGCAACGTATTCAGGACAAGGGACTTAAGAACGAGTTCGAGCTGCAACAATGGCTGATGAACCAAATCGAGCACCACCTGGATTCGCTCGGCAAGAAGGCCGTCATTTGGGACGATATCGTGTCTGAAGACATGGTCAACACTTCCACTATTATGTGCTGGCAGGGTCTCGATGTGGCGAAGACCGCCGCCAAGCACGGCAACGACGTGATCATGTGTCCCACCACGCACTGCTACTACAACTACTACCAAAGCAAGGACAAAGACGAGCGGCTCTGCATGGAGGGCTACGTCTCCTTGGGCAAGGCCTACTCCTTCGACCCGATGCCGGAGGGCTTGAGCGAGGCGCAACAAAAGCATATCCTCGGCGGACAGTGCAACCTCTGGACCGAGTTTGTCAACGACCCCGAAACGGCCGAATACATGATCCTGCCACGACTCTTTGCGTTGTCGGAGTGCGTTTGGAGCCCGAAAGAGAAGAAAGACCCGAAAAAATTCGCCACCAAGGTTGAATTCGAACGCAATTTGATGAAGAAGTTGGGATATCGGCCGTCTGACAGAACGGTGATGGAGGTGGAATGATTTCAATGCATAATGTATATTGCATAATGAAGAATGTAAATAATGGGGCTGCTCGGTGGGGCGGCCTCAATTTTTTAGTAGACGACACTTCCAGCGTCGAACAATAGCGACGCTGGAAGCATCGCCTCCTCACGCATCTAATAGATTACGCAAACGACACAATTATCTTTCTCCCAACAACGGCAAGTGATCCTCTTTCAAAAGATTCATTCTTGTTGTGAGCATATCGGCATACTCTTTGGTTGCGGGCACATTGATGGGATAGCAATCGGAAGTGTCTTCGCCATTGTTCACTTTTGAAGCCCACTCTTCCATCAGTCTGATATACAAATCCATTGCACTATGGGGTGACGGAGCACTCAAAATGTCAATATATGCCGAAGGAAGGTCTCCAACGATTATCCAAACATGACTGTCAGCCCCTTTCGCAGCATCAGTAACGATTTCAAAAAAGAAAAGTCCTATAACATATCCACAAGAATATACTAACCACCCCTTATTGACAGACAAACACCAAGGAAAGGACAACAAATAACTATAGGCTTCCTTTGCCAATTCTTTTACTTCTTCAACATATTCAATTGGCACAAAGTTGCTGTCCAACTTATCCAGATTCACCCATTTTTTGGTATCAACTTCCATATATCAATAGTATAACAAACTGTGTACCGCATCGCGAACTAAAATAATTTCATGACCATTCTTATCACGAACCACCTCGTATGCAAAATGGAAATCCTCACAAGTGTATTCCTGCCAGTTGTTCTCAATCCACTTTCGTTTTAACCTTGCTTTTGGATATATGAAATAATAATCGCTCAAAGAATCAAGGGCTTCTATTAGCCTTTTCTTCTTGGCCATAACAGTTTCCTCAGACAATGTGATATGCCTACTCATGGCGGCAGAGTAGAAACTGTCAATCTCTTTCACAACAACATCATCAACAATTACTTTCATTATTTTGCATGGTAATGTTGATGAATAAGCTCTGTCAAATGGTTATCCAGTTCCTCCAAAGTCATACTTCGCTCCATCTCTTCTTCGGTGATGGTACGCAAAGACCTTTGAGAAGAAGCGACATACTGGACCTGAGGATCGTTAACCTCATGATTTTCAATATCTTTTGAAGTATATTCTTTTGCCATTTTGTATTTTATTTTCTGCCGCAAAGATACAACAAAAAAGACCGCTTGTCAAGAGGGAAAAATCGTTTTTTTTACCAGCCCGGCTTCTTCTCAAACACCATCTCCACCCCGCTCATCGGGTGCGCGAACGCGATGTGCGCAGCATGGAGGTAGAGACGGTCGGCACGGCGGCCGTAGAGGTTGTCGCCTTGGATGGGTCGGTGGAGGCCTTCCGCGTGGGCGCAGTGTACGCGCAGCTGGTGCGTGCGACCCGTGAGCGGATGCAGCTCCACCACGTGCTCATCAACTACACGATAGAGCGTTATGGCAGGCTTTCCATGCTCCTTATCAACTTTCTGATAGGGACGATGCATCAGGTCGGGTGAAAGCGGCAACTCGATTCGCCCTTCCTCCCCTATCGGCAACGGATCGCCATCCAGCACCGCCACGTAGGTTTTCTGTATCTCTCTGTTTCTGAACTGTTTCTGCAAATGATAGTGCGCGGTTTTGTGCTTCGCCACAAGCACCAAACCGCTGGTGTCCATATCCAAACGATGGACTACCAACGGCGTTTCGCTTTCCTGACAACGCGCCTGTAGCAAGGAAATCACTGATTCCCGGTTGGATTTTCCGGGCACACTCAACATGCCCGACGGCTTGTTCACCACCCATAAATCCGCATCCTCATAGACGATTTCTAATTGTTCGGAAAGGGTGTACTGCGGCTTCGCAGCCAACACCTCAGCTGGCAGCATAAACTGCAACACCGGCTTGCATTTCCCCGAACAGGCGGGATAATAGTGCAGGTGGTGACGAATCTCTCCCTCGGGCGACTTCCCCCACCAAAACATCGCCATCTGGATGGGCTTCAGTCCGTGTGTGTATGCGTATTGCAACA